>VOFD01000601.1_pt1 | contig 32001 bp, 31 predicted proteins | sample 5384101 | NCBI WGS metagenome assembly VOFD01 (sample SAMN12384723, study PRJNA508395) | human gut metagenome | isolation source: healthy gut C | host: Homo sapiens
GGATTCGCCGCGGGTTTACCGGCGTACAGCGCCTGCACGGCATATCGAAGCTGATTTACCGCAAGCAGGCATGGAAGAGCCAGCAGATTGTGTTGCGCCACACCAAGGGGCATGCCACGGTGGACCCGAAAGACCGGCGGGAGTTCATTTCCTGCATGAAAGAGGCGAATCCGATGATGGAGTATGTAGAAGAGTAAACGAACCTTACATAGAAGAATACCATGAAATACCAAGTAGCGATTATCGGAGGGGGACCTGCCGGATATACCGCCGCCGAACTTGCCGGAAAGGCGGGACTCAGTGTGGTCTTGTTTGAGAAGAACAGCGTGGGAGGCGTATGCCTTAACGAGGGCTGCATTCCTACGAAAACGCTCTTATATGCATCGAAGCTTTATTATAGTTGCGTGAACGCCCGCAAGTATCATGTAAGTGCCGATGCAGTTACGTGCGATTTGCCGAAGATGGTGGCGCGCAAGTCGAAGGTGGTGCGCAAGCTGGTGCTGGGCATCAAGGCGAAACTCGCCGCGGCGCATGTCACATTGGTGAACGGAGAGGCATTCGTCGTAGACAAGCATACCGTGCGTTGCGGCGAAGAGACGTATGCGTGCGACCGGTATTGGCGGATGCCGACAATAAATCTGTTGGGAAATCCGGCTTCCGAACTTATCGTGCTGGGCGGCATGCTGGTAGAAGACGGAGGTACGTTAGACGCCTTCCGGCGGTATGTATTTCCGCATCCCACGGTGGGCGAATTGTTCAGGGATTTGTGATTGGCATGTATAACATGAAATGATGATAGGATAGAAAGAAATTAATACGATTGATAATTAAATAATTATCTGCGTAAATCCGCGTTAATCCGCGTTTCAAGAAAAAATGATTAAGAAGAGTTTATGAGAAAACTGGGCTTACTGTTATTGCTTTGGGCAGGAATATTCCGGCTATACGGGCAGGACATCACCGTCCGGCTCGATTCGTTGGTTTCGTCTTCTGCCCTTTTGCAGACGTCCGAAGTGGGCATTTCGGTCTTCAACCTGACCCAAGGCAAGCCGGTGTATGCCTATCAGCCGGAAACTGTACCGTCCCGCTTCGGTAGAGAAAGTGATTACCTCGGTCACGGCTTTGGCTCGGCTGGGCGAATCGTATACGTTTGATACCCGTCTGGCATATACCGGAACCATAGGGCAGGACAGTGTCTTGCACGGAGACCTGATGCTGATAGGAGGCTTCGACCCCGAATTTATGGAAGAAGATTTGGATGAACTGGCGGAAGCGGTTCTCCGGGCAGGCATCCGCAGCATCGAGGGGAAACTGGTGGCGGATGTGTCGGTGATGGATTCCGTGTATTGGGGCTCGGGCTGGGCATGGGATGACGCGCAATATTCGTTCCAGCCCTATCTGTCTCCCCTGATGCTCAACCGGGGGTGTGTAAGCGTATCGGTAAAGCCTGCGCAAAGAGGGCACCGTCCCGAGGTGGAGGTCACTCCCGAATCGGATTATTATGTCATTGATAACCGTGCCGTGAGCCATATCCCCCATTGTGGAAGGTTGAGAATCGAGCGCGACTGGATGCATAACGAGAATGCGATTCACATCACGGGGAACGCCAGTCGTGCCTGCGGGCAATTGCTGAGCATGTTTTCTTCTCAGGATTTCTTTGTGCATACGTTCGCCTATAAGCTGAGGCAAAAGCGCGTCGGTCTGGATTCGTTGGCGTATGGGATTTGTCCCGAAGAGGCTACCTATATATATAAGGTGTCTCGTCCGCTGGAAGCGGTATTGAAGCGTGCCTTGAAGAAGAGCGATAACCTGTGTGCCGAGGCTTTGTTCTATCATTTGGCGATTGGCGGTTCGGAGCGGAAAGGCATCGGTGCGGAGGATGCGCAAAAGGCGGTAGAGCGTTTCATGCGGCATCAGATTAAGAAAGAGCCGGATGACTATAGCATTGTAGACGGAAGCGGCGTGTCGATGTACAATTACATTTCGCCCGACCTGTTGGTGGAATACCTGAAGTATGCCTATGCCCACAAAGAGGTATTCGAGCCTTTCTATGCAGCCTTGCCGTAGCAGGTGTAGACGGGACCCTCCGTTATCGGATGCGGAAAAGCAATGCCTTCCGCAACGTACATGCCAAGACAGGAACCGTAAAGGGGGTCAGTTCGCTTGCCGGATATGTCCGTTCGGCAAAGGGGGACTTGCTTGCGTTCGCTATCATTAATCAAAATATATTAAGCGGAAGAAAAGCACGTCTTTTTCAAGATAAGATTTGTGAAATTTTGGCACAATAATAAAAGAATTTGTATATTTGTGCACGTTACCGGATTCCGTGCCCACAGACCATACGGATAAAGGCAAAACGATTTAGTTACTTAATTTAATATTAAAACTTAAAAAACATTATGGTTAATTTTTCATTAGAGGGTAAGGTAGCTCTTGTAACAGGTGCTTCTTACGGTATCGGTTTCGCTATTGCTACTGCTTTTGCTCAAGCAGGTGCGACGATTGTGTTCAATGATATCAAACAAGAATTGGTAGACAAAGGTTTGGCTGCTTATAAGGAAAAAGGCATCACCGCACATGGTTATGTATGCGATGTAACCAATGAAGAAGCCGTAAACGCTTTCATTGCACAAGTGGAAAAAGAAGTGGGCGTTATCGATATTCTGGTAAATAATGCAGGTATTATCAAACGTATTCCGATGTGCGATATGACAGCTGCTGAATTCCGTCAAGTGATTGATGTAGACCTGAACGCTCCGTTCATCGTATCGAAAGCCGTTATTCCGGGCATGATTAAGAAAGGTCACGGAAAGATTATCAATATCTGCTCTATGATGAGCGAATTGGGCCGTGAAACTGTATCTGCATACGCAGCTGCTAAAGGCGGTCTGAAGATGCTGACCCGTAACATCGCTTCTGAATACGGCGAATACAATATCCAATGTAACGGCATCGGTCCGGGTTACATCGCTACTCCGCAGACCGCTCCGTTGCGCGAACGTCAGGCAGACGGCTCTCGTCACCCGTTCGATGCATTCATCGTAGCGAAGACTCCTGCTGCCCGTTGGGGAACTCCTGAAGACCTGATGGGTCCGGCTGTATTCTTGGCATCAGATGCATCCGACTTCGTAAACGGCCATGTATTGTACGTAGACGGCGGTATCTTGGCTTACATCGGCAAGCAACCGAAATAAAAATCAAGTCGTTTCATTCATAATAATTACGGGAAGCCTTCTCTTTTTTCAGGAGAAAGGCTTCCTGTTTTTTTGAGGAAAACCTGTTGCTCCCTATTGGTAAAGAGAAGAAAAAGCCGTACTTTCGTAATCGGATATGTAGTTTGTTTTTTCTCCCGGAAAATATGAAAGCACTTATATGTATTCTCGTTGTGTTCTGTTGTTTTTCATCCATGCAGCAGAAAGACGGTTGGACAATCTGACGTTTCGCCACTTTTCTACGTCTGAAGGATTGCCCAATAATATGGTGCATCATATCTACCAAGACCGCGACGGGTTTATCTGGATTTCTACTTTTTACGGCTTGTTCCGTTATGACGGATATGAAGTGCGCACTTACAAGTCGAATTTGTATACGCCCGGCTTGCTGGCAAACAACAATGTGCTTTGTGTGGCTGAGGACAGGAGCCATCATCTGTGGATTGGTACGCACGAAGGGCTTTGCATGCTTGACAAGCCTACGGGGGATATGCGCAGGATGAAGCTTGAGGGAATTGACAGGCACCGGGTCAATGAAATTCTGGTGTCGAAAGGGAATCAGGTATATTGTGGATACATACGGGGTGTTGCCTGTTATGATGAACAACGGGATACGTTGCTCTTGATGACCCGGAAGAACAGTAAAGGCACGGTCCCCGAACGCGTAAATGTTCAGGCCATGCTGGAAGACGAGCAGGGCGATTTGCTTATCGGCACATGGCAGGACGGGCTGTACCGTTATGCCGTAAAGACTCGGACATTTACCCATTATCCGCAAGAAGAGGTAAAATCGGTCTTGTCGCTCTTTCAGGATTCGCGTGGCGTAATATGGATTGGAACCAATGGAAACGGTCTGCTCAAGGCACGTTTTTCTTCGGACAAGAAACTTATCATCGACAACATATACCGGCATGAAGAAAGGAATCCGCATTCTCTTTCTTCCGATTATGTATATGCCATTCATGATTTTGCTGGATAACCGGTCTGTAGAATCCATGCCTGCGGAGGAGCGGGATGTTGTCACCCCTTTTGCGCCCGATTTTACAAAGCGGCTGACCATACCGTCCTCGTACACGAATTTTTCCATTTGTTTTGCTTCGCTTACCTATAACCAGCCCCGGCAGAACGGATATGCTTATCGCTTGCATGGGTTTGATGAAGATTGGAGATATGCCGGAGCAGATAACCGTAATGCCCGGTATACGAAACTTCCTCCGGGTACTTATACGTTCGAGTTGCGTGCCACAAATGAGAACGGAGACTGGGGAGAACCGCGAAGCATGGTAATCGTGGTAGAGCCGCCTTTTTGGGCAACTTGGTGGGCATATCTTATGTATCTGTTGCTGTTCATTTCGTTTTTGGGTTTCATACGCTGGATGGTCTACCGCAGGTTGATGCAGCACAATTTGAAATCCTTGCAAGAAGGGGAAACCGACAAGATGCACCATCTGAAGCTGCAATTCGTTTCCAGCATACCTTCCGAAGACGAGAAGTTCCTGCAAGATGCCATTGCCTGTGCGAAACGTCATTTGGATGACCCCGATTTCGATGTATCGCAATTCGTAGAAGAAATGTCGGTGAGCCGCACCAGCCTGCACAAGAAACTGAAGTCGCTTACGGGGCAGAATACGACCGGCTTCATCCGCTCCATCCGCCTGAAAGCGGCATGCAGCCTGATGGATGCCGACCCTCACATCCGTATCTCGGGCTTGGCTTACAAAGTGGGCTTTAGTTAGCGGCGGAAGCCATGGCACGGAAGATGCTCGAAGCGCAGCGTGCCCGTTCGTATGCCATGGGGCAATGCGATGAGACGTTATGGGGACGGGATGAAGCCATGCTCCGTGCTTGTGCCGAAAGCCAGAAAGCCTATCAGGAGATACGACAATTGACAGATTTCTATAACAATCGGATGGCTGGAGGCAAGTGGAAATATTCCATGTGCTACAATCCCCGTGACTTGTATGTTTTCTTCCCGCCTATTTTACCCGTCTGGCAGACCAATGCCGAAGTGGATTCCATTCGTAAAGTATCTGATGTCATGCATCCATTGAAAGGTGAAACGGAGAAGGATTCATGGTATCTGGCTAAAGATGCCTGTGATTACAATCGGGCTACGGAAGGAGCGTATACCGTTCAGATGTTGGGACACAGCATGAATGCAGTTGTGCTTCCCAAGGGCGGTTCGCTGACTTATGAATTTGATTCTCCGCAAGAAGGGGAAGCCGTATTGCGCACAGCCGTCATTCCTACCCAGCCCAACGACAAAGGAGACATCCGTTTCTCGGTCAGCCTGGATGGGGAAAAACCCATTGTCATTTCTTTCCGCGAAAAAGGACGGACAGAGACGTGGAAGAAGAATGTATTGCGCGGACAAGCCGTGAAGAATACGAAACACACTTTGACGAAAGGGCAACACACCCTGACCATCACGGCACTTGATAATCACGTTGTGGTAGACCAGTGGATGCTCGACGCATTGTCAGTGCCGACCGTCAGCCCGAAGGAAGTTTCTATACCGTCCGTGAAGTGTGGTCACCTATACAAATAGCGCCGATGCGCGTGACCGGTTCTTTTGATGGTGCTTTTCGGGTGACAAATGAATACTTGTTCAGCCGCTTGGATGAAGCCTGCATGAAGTGGCGGGTATGGAAGACTCCCTTATCTCCCGAAGTCCCCGTGTGTCTGGCTGAAGGCGATGTCCAACTGCCTGCTATCGCCCCAGGTGAGACCGGAACGGCTCGCTTTACCCTGCCCGAAGGTTTCCGGCAAGCCGATATGTTGGAACTGGAAGCATACAATGCGGCTGGCGATACGGTATGTACATGGACGTATCCTATCCGCAATGCCCATGCTTATTTTGAAGCTTATCAGAGAACGGTCTCCACAATGCCGACCCGTTATCAGCTGGACGAAGACAGTGTCATGCTTGAAGCCGGAGAAGTACGTGCCACTTTTAGCCGGACAGACGGTATGCTTCTCAGCCTTACGCGAAACGGACAACTTATTCCGTTAAGCCGGGGACCGCTTCCTGTTGGTATGAAAGCTGAAGTATCTTCTTCTGCAGTACGGATGCAAGGCGATACAGCCGTATTCACCGTGAAGTATACGGGAGGAACTGATTCTATTGTTTGGCGGATGACCCCTTCCGGATTACTGGGTATGGATGCGCTGATTCTTAACCGGCGTGGCGCGTTTTATGACAAGGATGTATATAACTTAGGCTTCACTTTCTCTTATCCGGAGCGTGCCGTAAAAGGAATGCAATGGTTGGGACACGGTCCTTACCGTGTATGGAAAAACCGCATCCGGGGACACGCCACGGCATTTGGCAGAAAGCCTACAACAACACCGTTACAGGTGAATATTACATTCCGATTGTCTATCCGGAGTTCAAAGGCTATCATGCCGGAATTTATTGGGCTACGCTGCAAAATCCGGATGGACCTTCTTTGCATATTTATAGTGAAACAGACGGGCTCTTCCTGCATATATTCACTCCTGAGGAACAACGGGACCGTGAGAGCCGGGGACTTTCTGTCAAGCAATATCCTGCGGGCGACCTTTCCTTCCTGCTCGACATACCTGCTGTTAATTCGCAAGGCTTAGGCGGAAATTCTTCTACCGTCAAGGTGAACAAGGGTGATGAAGGCTTCCGCATCAAGTTATGGTTTGGCTTCCGCTAAGTATAGAATATTGTTTCTTTACACTTGAAAAAGCGTCCCATTTTTGGAAGTGGGACGCTTTTTTGATACCTTTATTAGAGAACGTTAAATATTGTCTTTAATTTTGTTAGCAAACTTGTAGGGGTAAGATATATTATCAAAAAATCAAATATGAGGACAATAAAAATGGTTTTCCTTTTCCTTGTTATTACTGATGACAGGGATAGGAACTGCGTGTGTAGAAGAAGAACGCGCCCCTTATAGCGGGGGAGAAGGAGAGGGCTTTTATGTACAGTTACCCGGTTTTGGAGAGTTTTATTTAGGGTCGGAAGTGCTATTAAAAGGTAATGCTCTTTCGGAAATCAGTAAAGTGTATGTAGAAGGCATTAGTCCGGATATGGATGAAGAAAAAACTTGAGAATGGGGATTATGCTGATATGCCTGATACGAATGGGGATGCCGGTGAATGGATTGAAATGCCTTTTCTCTCTTCAGACGAGAATAGTCTGAAAGTAAGTCTGATAGGTATTGGCGAGATGCGCATCATGTATGTACATAATGGAGAAGAGATTTTGTTCCCCAATTATTATATCAATGTGGAACCGATGGATATCGTCCGTTTTCCGGAAGGTGAGTATTACGCGGGGATGAAGTGACCATCACCGGAGGTTTCTTTGAAGAAGGGGATGTGATTGCCTTGAATTCAGAGCCGGTAGAGATTGTTTCGATAGATAAAGAGCGCGATGCATTGACATTCCGTATTCCGGAGGATGCACTTTTAGACAACAAGTATGGTTGCATCGCTACGGTCTTGATTATTTTGTGAAGGAAATTTATGTGCAAGAAAGAAACCAATCGATTCAATAACCAGTTAAATAAAGGAATGTCATGATGAGAAAATATGTCTATATAATAATAGGAGTACTGATAGGTTTATCGTGTCCGGCGATGGCGCAAGGCATACATGAAGCGTCATCTTCTTCTCAGCCCACTGATTCATTGGTGCAAGTGATTGATTCGTTGAAACAAACCGTAACGGCATTATCTAGCGAAATCAAAGAGAATAAAGAAAACGAACGCTTACAGGAAGTATGGGGCAAGCACCGGAAATACATGAACATCGGTTATGTCAGTCAAAGCTTGACTCGGAAAGAAAACGGAGGCGGAACATGGAAGAGTGAAATCGGTTTTAATTATGGGCAGGCCGTACGTATTATTTGCATAAGAAACCGATTCTTGGCATGATTAAGTTTGGCATTGACTGGACCTTTACGACTTGAATTTTGTGAAGTATAAAGATAAGTTCGGCGTGTTTGGCGGCAATGCCGACTATTTGGGGTATGGGGGATTATTATTACGAAGACGGTTATCTGCCCCCGTTGCCTGATACAGAAGGCGATGAAGAGGTTTCCGATGATATGATGCAAATGGAAATCAGCACACAAATACCTTCGGTCACTATCAATCCTGTCAGCCACTTGAAAGTGAGCGGCTATTTCCGTGTAGCTCCATCGTATTCTATGTTGGTGGCAAGCGAGGAATTGTACCATGGCTATGGGACGTTTTTCACCCTCGGCGGATCTGTCTCGTTCAAGATTATCTCCATCGGCATCGAGGGAAGATGGGGAAATACGAAATACAATAACATTGACCTTGGAAACTTGGAGGATGAAGAATATTGGGACGAAGATGCAAGCATGGGCGATATGTTGAAGGAGAGAATGTATGTGGCTATGGTAATAGCTTTGGCTGCATGTAGTGATAATCCAGAACAGGTGGAGGTGGGACCTGAACCAGATCCTGACCCTATACCGGAATATCCGAATGAGCCTGTAGTGAATGAAAAGGTGGAGATGGTATCGCAAATGGTTGTTGGATTTGTACGTGATGCTGACGGAACTGCACTTTCTGGTGTGACGGTTACAACTGGGAACCAGAGGATTATGACCGATAATAACGGCTTTTTTCTATTTCCAAGAAATTGGTTCTGTAAGTGAACGGGGAGTATTTCGCTTTAGTAAAGAAGGGTATTTTGATATAGTACGTTCATTTGAACAAACCCGTGAACAATTTGATGTGGTAATGTATGCGAAGGGTAATGGAACCATTACGGCAAGCGAAACTTTTACAGCTTCAGAAGGAAAAGATGTGGAAGTAAGCGGAATGAAAGTTGAGATTCCTGCTTCTTCGTTGGTGGATGAATCCGGAAATACATATAGTGGTCAGGTACAAATGGATATGATTTACATGGATCCCAACAATGAACACTTTGCTGATATGATGCCGGGAGGCGACTTGACGGCTATCCGTTCGGATAATTCTTCTGTGCAATTGGTCTCATACGGAATGGTAGGGGTGAATTTGACCGGAAGCGATGGTAAGGAATTGCAATTAAAGGAAGGAGAGCAGTCTACTGTTACCTTCCCGGTACCGGAAGGTATGGGCGATGATGCTCCCGAAACCATTCCGCTCTGGCATTTTAATGAGAATGCAGGTGTTTGGGTAGAATCAGGAGAAGCGGTACGCCAAGGAAATGAATATGTAGGTACGGTAGGACATTTCTCTTATTGGAATTTGGATAGATACATTTTACTCTTCCAAGTTTACCTCATCTTAAAGCTAATGTAATAAGTAATCATGTGGCTTTGTTGGCGCAACTGGATTATGTATATAAAGGGACAAAAAGAACTGCAAGTATGACCGTTCAAGACGGAAAGGTCTATATGCTTTATCAGTTTGATAATACAAATCCTGCTACATTTTCTCTCTATGAAATTGGTTCTGATAAACGTCTTTATACGAGATCTGTTGAATTAAGGAGATGGGGTGTTGATTTAGGCACAATTGATCTTAGTGGATATACAGGGTTAGGTGGTAAAATCGTAGTAAAACATAAACCAAAACCTGATAATCCCGACAATCCGGGTAATCCTGAAGATCCGGGAGAGGACGTAATTTATATACCTGAAATGACCTATCAGTCCGGTATCATGATAATAGATGATGAGTTTTATGCAACATCAACATCTGAAACTTCTGAGGATACATTCGACATGATTGTTTCAGGTTATTCATCCACTCGCACAACATACAATAATGTTTTTGCTCTCGTGTGGGAAGGAGGATTGGGATTCAGTAGTGAGACTCTTTCGGCTTCAATTGTGGAAGAAGACAATGAGTTGTTCCGTATAAATCTTTCAGGACGAGGAGCATTTGTAGATGAAGATTCTCAGGTATATGATGAAAATGCGGAACTGGCTTCTGCTGAGATCGTAATGCCGCTTTTGTTCCAAGGCAAACGGAATATGCAAGTTTCTTCCTGGGCAGAATTGAACCTTCCTGACTTTGCGCCTCAAGCGCTTTCGCTTCCGGACATGGCTATTATAGCAGAACGTGGAAATATGTGTGAGCAAGGTGGTATGCTATATTATAAGGGCATTAGTTACCAGGATTATTTGGATTTAGCGGAAAGCATCAAGCAAGAAGGTAAGGTGGATTATTATTTTGAAGATAATTATACATCGGGTGATTATGCGTATGGTGAAACGGTTTTCACGTCTGGAGATAAAGTTATTAATGTATATTATGAATCATCCGGATTAGGTGATATTTTCGTTGACGATTCTTCTTACGTAATGAGTGTAATGGTTATGGATGGCGTAAAGGATGAAGCCGTTTTATCTACACGAGGTGGAAAATCGGTAAAGAAATCTTTGCCATTCTATCGCCGGTCTGATAAAAATGTAAGGAGATAACTTTCCCCATCCATCTCCGCCCCACCCCGCACGTATATGCAAAGCCGCTTCCATATACGTGCGGGACGGGGCGCAACTATATGCGTTGGGGCAAATAAACGAGTGGTGATTTTTTCTTGACATATTTTTTATTGTCTCAAAAATATGTTACATTTGTAGGCTATAACGGTAATGATTCGTTTATGTTTAATTTAAATTTTAATGTTATGAAAAAAGACGAATGTATGGGGCTTGCTTTGCCTTTTGTTGGTTTCTGCATTTTCTTTTTGTCTCATGTTCAGATGATGAAGGAGGAATAGAAGATGCCGGTTTGATTTATGGTGTTTGGGAACCTGTGCGTGCCCAGGGTTATGAAGTCATTGATGGTGATAGAAGTGAGTGGGACTATGATGTGGATGAGATAAATGAGGATGAATATATCGAGGCTGATTATAACCGGTTTGGCTTTTATGACGATGGAACATGTACTTCATGGTGGTATACGGGAAGTGGCAGATGGGAAGTAGAATATAGCGGTATCGATTTCAGTTTGGACGGGAACCGACTTTACGTAGGCGGGGATTATTGTATTGTTTCGACGTTAAATTCTACGACATTGGTTATGGAAATACATGAAGTGGAGAGCGATTATGAATATTATGAAAAGGTGACTTTCCGGCGTGTAGAATAAGAATGGTACAGGATATCAGATAATAGGAATGTCCGTCAGGTGCTTTGCAAGTGCCTGACGGACATTTTTTTACTGTATTACTCTTCGTCGCTTGTCTTTCGGGTTTTGCATATATGGGCAAGAATGATTATTTTTGCGCAGGAAACAAAAGACCAATGTATGAAAACCTATCTTTTTCTTCTTATCGCCTTGCTTCTTACGGCTTGCGGAGGGAGCCAACAGGCTGGTCAGAAGCCGGTTATCACCGTAAGCATCGAGCCGTTGCGCTATTTTGCCGAAGCCATTGCAGGCGACCGGTTTCAAGTGGTGAGCATGGTGCCGGAGGGAAGCAGCCCTGAGACATACGACCCTACGCCCCGGCAGATGATAGACTTGAGCCGGAGCCGGGCTTTCCTGCTTGCAGGATACCTCGGATACGAATTGGCTTGGGCGGACAAGTTGCAGCAGAATGCGAAGGATGTGCCTTTCTTCAACCTTTCGGAAGGCATTGATTTGATACGGGAGGAAGGGCACGCTCATGCCGGAGGCGTAGAGCCGCATATCTGGACTTCGATTGCCAATGCGGGGATTATCGCGGATAATATTTCCCGTGTGATGTGCCGGCTGGACCCGGAGCATGCGGAAGAATACAAAGCCAATGCCGCCGGATTGAAGGCGAAGATAACGAATCTGGATAAGGAGATAAGGGCGTATCTGCCGGATGCGCCAAAGGCTTTCCTGATTTATCATCCTGCCTTGTCGTATTTTGCCAGGGAATACGGGCTGACTCAAATCAGTATCGAAGAAGGAGGAAAAGAGCCTTCGCCCGCACAACTGGAAGCGTTGATTACCCGGTGCAGGGAGATGCACGTCGGGGTGATATTTGTCCAGAAAGAATTTGATACCCGCAATGCGGAGGTGATTGCCCGTGAGCTGCATGTCCCGACGGTGACTATCAATCCGCTCAGCTATCAATGGGAACGGGAGATGAGAGCCGTTGCACGTGTGTTGTCGAACCCGAACGAGAAGCTATGAATCTGCAACCGATTATCCGATTGGAGCATATCTTTGCCGCATACGAACGCAAGACGGTGCTGGAGGACGTAAGCCTGAATGTATACGAGCGTGATTTCTTGGGAATTATCGGTCCCAATGGGGGCGGGAAAACTACGCTTGTCAAATTGATATTGGGTTTGCTCCGCCCTGTGTCGGGGGCTGTCCGTTTTTATCAGGAAGGCGAGGAGGTGTCCGGCATCAGCATGGGGTATCTTCCCCAGTATACCGCGATAGACAAGAAGTTTCCTATTTCCGTGTACGATGTGGTGCTTTCAGGCTTGAACAAGCAAAAGTCTTTGTTCCGTCCGTTTACTCCTGCCCAGCACGAACAAGTGCGGAGAGTGATTGTCCGCATGGGGCTGGAGGGATTGGAAAAGCGGGCTATCGGGCAATTGAGCGGAGGTCAGCTGCAGCGTGCCTTATTGGGGCGCGCCTTGGTCTCAAATCCTCAAGTGGTTATCCTGGACGAGCCGAATACGTATATCGACAAGCGTTTCGAGGCTCGTTTGTATGCGTTGCTGGAGGAAATCAACCGGGAGCATGCCATTATTCTGGTAAGCCATGACATCGGGGCGGTGCAGAAGCGTGTGAAGCGCATTGCGTATGTCAATCACCGGTTAGATTATCGTGCGGATACGGATATTCCGGAAGGCTGGCTGGTGTAGCATGCTTATATTTACCACAGAAGACACAGAGTTTTTTAAAATTTTCTTCTGTGTGCCTCTGTGCTCTCTGTGGTGAAATAAGCGGGTAATGATAAAAAAACGAAAAACTATCGGGCGCATACCTGTGCTGAGGTGAAAATCACTATCTTTGCGCCGATTATGCAAATTTGGCAGAGAAATTAAACAAACCCATTCATAATGAAACAATACAACAAGATTAACAACCTGGTAGGCTGGCTCGCTTTTCTTATCGCGGCATGTACCTATTGCATGACCATTGAGCCGACTGCCAGTTTCTGGGATTGTCCCGAATTCATTACCACCGGATATAAACTGGAAGTAGGCCATCCGCCCGGTGCGCCGTTCTTCATGCTTACCGCTAATCTGTTCAGCCAATTCACGAGCGACCCTTCGCAAGTGGCACGGATGGTGAATATCATGAGTGCGTTGATGAGCGCGGCATGTATTCTTTTCTTGTTTTGGAGCATCACGCACCTTGCAAAGAAGCTGATTTGTCCCGATGAAAAGGAGATGACCGCCGGAAAGCTTATTGCCATCATGGGCTCGGGCTTGGTAGGCGCATTGGCTTATACGTGGAGCGATACCTTCTGGTTCAGTGCCGTAGAAGGTGAGGTATATGCTTACTCCAGCCTTTTCACCGCCGTCGTATTTTGGTTGATATTGAAATGGGAAAACCGTGCGACAGAGGCGCATAGCGACCGTTGGCTGATTCTGATTGCTTATCTGACGGGCTTGTCTATCGGCGTGCATTTGTTGAACTTGCTTTGTATTCCGGCGATTGTGCTGGTATATTATTATAAGAAGAATCCGAATGCCAACCTGAAAGGAAGCCTGTTGGCGCTTTGCGGTTCGATGGTATTGATTGCCGTGGTGCTTTACGGCATTGTGCCGGGCATTGTGAAGATAGGCGGATGGTTCGAGCTTTTGTTTGTCAATGGTTTCGGGTTCTCGTTCAATACCGGACTCATTATCTATATTATCCTGTTGGCGGCAAGCCTTGTATGGGGTATATACGAAAGCTATACCTTGCGGAGCCGCAAGCGGATGAATATTTCCTTCCTTACTACCGTGGGCTTGCTGGGCATTCCTTTCTACGGACACGGGGTGAGCAGTGTGATTATCGGCATTATCGTGCTGGCGGTATTGGCATTCTATCTGTTTGCCAATCTTCCCGAAAAATACCGGGTCAGCGCACGTACGCTTAACACTTCTTTGCTTTGCCTGATGATGATGGTGGTAGGGTATTCTTCGTATGCCGTCATCGTCATCCGTTCTTCGGCGAATACGCCGATGGACCAGAACTCGCCCGAAGATATCTTTACCTTGGGCGAATACCTGGGACGTGAGCAATACGGTACGCGTCCGCTTTTCTATGGGCAGACATACGCTTCGAAAGTCGCATTGGAAGAAGTGGACGGAGGATGTGTATATGCCATGACCGAAGGTGCGCCGGTGTACCAACGCAAGGAGAAAGAAAATCCTGACGAGAAGGACAGCTACGAAGTGGTGCGCCATAAGAATGAATACAAGTATGCGCAGAACATGATTTTCCCGCGTATGTATAGCGACGCGCATGCGGCGGCATACGAGAGTTGGCTGGGAGGCGTGGAAGGCCGTCAGGTTCCGTACGACCAATGCGGGGAAATGCTGATGGTGAAGATTCCGACCCAGTGGGACAACATCAAGTTCTTCTTCATCTACCAGCTGAACTATATGTACTGGCGTTATTTCATGTGGAATTTTGCCGGACGGCAGAACGATATACAAGGTCAGGGCGAAATCGAGCATGGCAACTGGATTACCGGCATTCCGTTCATTGATAAGGCGTTGGTGGGCGACCAAAGCTTATTGCCCAGTGAGCTGAAGAACAACAAAGGGCACAATGTGTTCTATTGCCTGCCTTTGATATTGGGAGTCATCGGCTTGTTCTGGCAGGCATACCGGGGCGAACGGGGCATCCAGCAGTTCTGGATTGTCTTCTTCCTTTTCTTTATGACCGGACTTGCCATTGTGTTATATCTGAACCAGACTCCCCAGCAGCCGCGTGAGCGGGACTATGCGTATGCAGGCTCGTTCTATGCCTTTGCCATTTGGATTGGTCTGGGAGTAGCCGCTATTGCCGAATGGTTGAAAACGAAATTGGGCGAGAAGCCGTCGGCTATTCTGGCAAGTGCCGTATGCTTGCTTGTGCCTTTGCAGATGGTGAGCCAGACATGGGACGACCATGACCGGAGCGGACGCTATACGTGCCGTGACTTCGGACAGAACTACCTGAACTCGGTACAGGCAGAAGGCAACCCGATTATCTTTACCAACGGAGATAACGATACATTCCCCTTGTGGTACAATCAGGAGACCGAAGGCTTCCGCACCGATGTGCGTGTATGCAACCTGAGTTATTTGCAGACCGACTGGTACATCGACCAGATGCGCCGCCCGGCATACGACTCGCCTTCCGTGCCTATTGATTGGGAACGTATCGACTATGTGCAAGGGCATAACGAAGCGGTTTACGTGCGTCCCGATGCGATGGAAACCATCAACAATTATTATAAGCAATATCCCGAAGAGGCGAAGAAAGAGTTCGGCGAAAACCCGTACGAGTTGAAGAATATCCTGAAATATTGGGTACGCTCGCCGAAGGAAGGCTTGCAGATGATTCCTACAGACAGCATTGTGATTAAGTTGGATAAGGAGGCTATCAAGCGTTCGGGCATGTTGGCGCCCGATTCGATACCCGACTATATGCACCTTTCGTTGAAGGGCAAACGGGTATTGTATAAGAGCGAGCTGATGATGCTGGAAATGCTTGCCAATACCAATTGGGAACGTCCGATGTATATGGCGATTACCGTGGGGTCGGACAATCACTTGAACCTGACCAACAATTTCTTGCAGGAGGGGCTTGCCTACCGCATCACGCCGTTTGATAACGCGAAGTTAGGACGCCGCCTTGACTCGGAGAAGATGTACGACAACCTGATGCACAAATTCAAGTTCGGCGGCATTGACAATCCGGATATCTATTTGGATGAAACCGTGCTCCGTATGTGCGATACGCACCGCCGCATGTTCGTGCAACTTGCTTCCCAATTGATTAAGGAAGGCAAGAACGACAAGGCGAAGGAAGTGCTTGACTATTGTGAAAAGGTAATCCCGAGTACCACGGTGCGTCACGATTACATCTATAGCAGCTCGAAAGAAATGGCGGATGATTATGCGGCATTGGGCGAAACCGGAAAAGCCGAGAATATCCTTGTCCAGCTGGCGAAGAACTCTGTAGAATATGCGTCATGGTACATGAGCCTTGATGAAGTGCGTTTTGCAGGTTCGTACGAAGAGTGCATGCGTCATTTCTATATCTTGGACGACGTTTGCAAGGCATTGGAAAAGCTGAAGGATGAAAACGGCAAGCCGCTGGAGTCTGCTGCAAGTTATCGCCATCAGTTCGACCAGCTGTATGGCTTGTTGGAGAACTTGGTCGGAAGCGCGAATCCGGCTCACGAATAGTTAATAATTAATAGGGAATAGTGCACAATGGATAGCTTGTAAAGGTTTTATGCCTTATACCGTTATTCACTATTCCCTATTAATTATTAATTGTTCATTATTAAATTATTAACTGCTATCAGAAATGCTCATCGAACAACCCCCGTTGATACTTCGTTGGATTTATCCGCGTGCTATGTGGCGGATGGATAAGAATGAAAAATCGGTCTATCTGACTTTTGATGACGGACCTATCCCCGTTATTACTCCATGGGTGCTCGACCTGTTGGATAAATACGGCATTAAAGCCACGTTTTTTATGGTAGGCGATAACATACGAAAGCATCCCGAAGAATTCCGTATGGTGGTAGAGCGCGGGCATCGTCTCGGGAATCATACGTTCAACCACATCCGTGGTTTCGAATACTTGAGCCAGAATTACCTGGCAAACACCGATAAGGCGAACGAATACCTGCATACCGATCTTTTCCGCCCTCCTCACGGGCACATGCGTTGGGTGCAATATCATGTCTTAAAGAAGAAATACCGCATTGTGATGTGGGACCTTGTCACCCGCGATTATAGCAAGCGCCTTACCGGACCGCAGGTGCTTGCCAAGGTGAAGAAATACGTCCGTAACGGCTCTATCATTACTTTCCACGACTCCATTAAGTCTGAACCCCGCTTGAAGTATGCCCTTCCCCGTGCTATCGAATGGTTATTGGCGCAAGGCTATACGTTCAAAGTCTTCGATTGATATATCTTCGTTTTCAAAGCTAACTATCTCTGTCCCCAGTCCTGATAGGCTGGTACTGCTGTAGCTCATTACAAAGCGGTTGTTTTCATTCAAGTTGAACATGGCTTTTTGAAAACAAAGGTCGAAACTTTCCTGAATTAAAAAAACACGGCGGATTTCGGATGGTTACGAACTTTTACCAGCATAATAGGTCCCTTTGATTTGCCTTTCGTATATGAAGTCATCGGGAACAGCCTCGAATGTCACTACTCCTTCGCCCGGAGTGGTTTTTATCAAGATTTTTACCGGTTGGGGGACATAGTTCATGATATACATCATCATTTGCGTAGAGTCCTCTTCCACCGGCTCGAAATATACAGAACAGTCTGTAACGGTCGTGCTGTTTATCTGCAAAGAGAGTGCATCGCCTCTGAAAGTAAGATCGGGTTCATACATTTCCGCAGGGTCGGTCAATGCCAATGCCGGGGTATCATTTTCCGAACAGCTTGCAAGCAGGCATACGCTCATTATCAAGAATATGCCCCACATTTGTGTTAACACATTCGTTTTCATATTGACTTTGGTTTTTAGGTTTCAATAAAGATATGTCTTTTTATTTTAGGGCAGATTGTTTTCTTAACATTTTTAAGCGGTTATCCTGCCCAGTTTTCCCGGTCTAAGTTCCGGTAGCTGATGGCTTCGGCAAGGTGTTTGGGGAGGATGGTTTCGCTTCCGTCCAAATCGGCTATGGTGCGCGAGACCTTCAGGATGCGGTCGTAGGCACGGGCGGAGAGGTTGAAACGCTCCATGGCGGTGCGAAGAAGAACCATGCCGTGGGAGTCGGGCTGGGCGTACTGGTGCAGGAGGCGCGAAGTCATCTGGGCATTGCAATGGATGCCTGGAAGGTCGGCAAAGCGTTTGGCTTGTATCTGGCGGGCACGGATGACCCGTTCGCGGATGGCGGCGCTGGGCTCGCCTGCCTTGCGTTCGGCAAGCTTCTCGAAGGGTACCGGAACGATTTCCACTTGGATGTCAATCCGGTCGAGGAGGGGACCGGAGATACGGTTCAGGTACTTTTGCACTTGCCCGGGCGTACATACACAATGGCGGGTGGGGTGATTGTAATATCCGCAGGGGCAGGGGTTCATCGAGGCTATCAGGGTGAAGCTGGCGGGATAATCCAAGGTATATTTGGCGCGCGAAATGGTGATGTGCCGGTCTTCGAGGGGCTGGCGGAGGACTTCGAGGACGCTTCGGTTGAACTCGGGAAGCTCGTCGAGGAAGAGGACGCCATTGTGTGCCAGGCTGATTTCACCCGGTTGGGGATTGGTGCCCCCGCCCACCATGGCGACTTGCGAAATGGTGTGGTGCGGGCTTCGGAACGGGCGGACGGCGATGAGGGACGAGTCTTTCCCCAGTTTTCCGGCTACGGAATGTATCTTGGTGGTTTCCAGGCTCTCGGCGAGCGAAAGGGGCGGAAGGATGCTGGGAAGGCATTTTGCCATCATCGACTTGCCACTTCCCGGCGCGCCTATCATAATCAGGTTGTGTCCGCCTGCCGCTGCAACCTCCAAGGCACGTTTCACGCTTTCCTGACCCTTGACATCGGCAAAGTCGAAAGGGAAATTGGTCTGGCTCCGGTAAAATTCCTCGCGCGTATTGACGATAGTAGGTTCCAGTTCGCGCTTGCCGTTGAAGAAATCGATGACTTCGGTGATGTTTTCCACGCCGTACACGTTCAGGTTATTGACCACGGCGGCTTCACGCGCGTTTTGCTTGGGGAGGATGAATCCTTCGAATCCTTGCTGGCGGGCGCAGATGGCTATGGGCAAGGCGCCTTTGATGGGCTGTAGGCTTCCGTCCAGGCTCAATTCGCCTATGAGGAGGTAACGGTCGAGCTTTTCGGGAGATACGGCTCCTGATACCGCTAAGATGCCTATCGCCAGCGGAAGGTCGTACGAGGAACCTTCCTTGCGGATATCCGCGGGTGCCATGTTGATGACGATTTGGCAGGTGGGGAACTTGTATCCGTTGACCTGGAGGGCGGCTACGATGCGTTCGTGGCTCTCTTTTACGGCTGAATCGGGCAAGCCTACGAGGAAAAACTTAATGCCCCGTGAGCTGTTGACTTCGATTGTGACGATGGTTGCATCTATTCCTTGAACGGCTGCACCGAATAGTTTGATTAGCATTTAAGGTTGGGTTTACAGGTTTATTCTTTCAGTTGTTCGTTTACCTTTTCATATAACGCTTGTCCGTATAATTGGGTTGCTATGATTTTCCGGCTATTGTTTATCAGGATGTTGGCAGGGAGCGCATGGATTTGGTTCTGTTTTACCACCGGATTGTTCCAGCCCTTGAAATCGCATGTCTCTATCCATTTCCCGGTGTCTTTCTTGCATTTTTCCAGCCATTTGTCTTTTCGTAATCGAGGGAGATATTCAAGACCTTGAATTTCTTTTCGGGGAATTCCCCCGACAAGTTTTTCCAGCGAGTCGCGCCGGACAAGGCTTTCCTTGTCCCAACTTGCCCAGAAGTTGAGCAGGGTATAGCTTCCCTTTTCCCCTGTCCACGAAATGTATTTGCCTTCGCGGTCTTTGCACGAGAAATAATTGACGTATTCCTTGTTTTGCCGGGCATTGTCCTCTTGTGCGGGCAAAGCCTTGAGGATTACGCTCAGGATGCGGCTGTCTTTGATATTTCCTGTAAGGGGAGCGATTAGTTGCTCGATTTTCTTCGTATCGGGCGAAGGGGTTTGGATGAAGTATTGGTTAATCAGGTATGCCGATGCGAAAGAAGAAGGATGGGCTTGGATGAATTTTTCCGCGGCTTGTGCGGCGGATGCCGAGTCCTTCAACGCTTGGATTTCTTTCAATAGCGCGCCGTATTCCCCGTTCATCCCGTCTCCTGTGATGCCGGGGGCTTGGAACGTTCCGCTTAGTGTCATTTCCTGTCCCTTGTCGGCGAATACAGGAATCATCTCTCCCGTTTCGGGCAGAACCAGGCGGAAGAGCGTGATGGTATCGGGAACGAACGTATAATTGAATTTCCCTTCTTTCGGGAAAATCGTGTCGAGTTTCGAGATGGGGTCATCGTAGACCACCAGTATGGGCTTGTCTGCAAGCCCGTCCATTTCTGCCTGAAGCGTGAACGTCGAATCCCCCTTGCAGGAAAGGAGGAAAAGCATGCTAAGTGCGGTAAGCGTTGGAAGTAACTTCATGGCTCGTTGAATATATATGAATTGACCTGCGAATATACGTAATTTATTTGAAATAAAAAAGCCGGAATGCAATTTGCACTCCGGCTTTTCCTAAAAAATATACAATTTATGAGTAAACCAGATTCAATTACTGAATCTCATTCGCATATTTAGCAAATTCACGGTCGTTTTGAGCGCTTGCTTTCAAACTTGCGTCTTTCTGGCCTACCTTAGCCATGCTTGACTTAACCAGGTCGGCATTGTTGGTGCGTGCACCTACGATAGCCATCAGGTAATCAGTATAAGCGTCCGGATTCTTGACTGCTTCCAATGTGCTCTTTGCCTTGTTGTAGTCTTTAGCCAAGATTTGAGCCAAAGCGGCAGAGTTGGTCTTGGTGTCGCCGAAAGCTTGTACGGCACGGTCGTACTGGCCTTGTTTGATATACAGGTTACCCAGCGCTTCGTTAGCGGTGTTAGCGCCTGTAGACTTGCTCAGGTAAGTTTCAGCTTCTGCTACATTGCCTTTGCACAATTCGCACAAACCGAGGTTGGTGTTGACTTCAGCTGCGCTTGCGCTCTTGCTTGCGGCTTGCTTGAAGTAGTTTTCAGCAGCGTTCAGGTCGCCTGCTGCGTATGACATCATACCCAAGTTGTTGTATGCGCGGAAGTCGTTCGGATATTTTTCGATAGCTCTCTTGTAGATAGCTTCCTTGCGTGCGTTGTCTTGAGTCAGGGTAGCTGCATACAGCAATTCGTCAACGCTGATAGAGTCTTCTTTCGCGTCGAATGCGGCGTTGATTTCTTCATCGCTACGTCCGATAACATCGTAGTTAGCGGTCAGGCGTGCACGGCGCAATTGCGGAAGGATTTCATCTGCCAAGGTCTTGTAAACTGAAGAGATGTTCTTGATTTCAGTTTCACGTTGTTCCGGATCTTGGTACATAGACAAGACGCGCAAGATGAGGTCTTTATCCTGGATGTTTGATTTAGAAACCAGTTCCTGGAAGCCTTCCCAGTCTTGTGCAGTATATTTAGCGTCAACCTGAGTTTCGATTTCGCCTTTCTTCAATTGCTTGTTCAGGTACTTTTCAGTGTTTTCCTGACGGTCTTCAGCCAAACCGGTGTTCAGTTTCACGCCACCATCCGGAGATGCGTAAGCAGAGATTTCGATGTTGTTCAACTTGAAGTTTTTCTTGTCGCCGTTTACAGCAACCACTTTCTTGTTGAAATCCTTAATGCCTTCTGACTTCAATTCGCTTGCGCGGATGTTAGCCTGTTGGATCAAGAACATGATTTGAGCTTCCTGAGCCTGCTTGATGATGCGTTGGAACGCGTCAGCTGCGTATGCGGCGTTGGCCGACTTAACGGTAGGCAATTCAGAAGTAGCGATAACACCGTCGGCAATCTTTACAGAAGGGATGGTGTATTCTTTCTTTCCTTTCTTGATTTTGAAATCGAGATACAGTTCAGACTTAGCCATTTCGGGTACATAGTCGAAAGAGGCTTTCATCGTATAGGTACCGCCCATCTTATAAGAGATAGTCTGGTCGTTACCTTGCACTTTTTCACCTTGGAACATAGCCGGCTGGCCTTTGGCTTCGCCTCCGTCCCATCTCAAAACCGGAGTAACTTCAACGGTTGCTGTTTTCTTGAAATACTTTTCAGGGAACTTGCCTGTGATAGTAACAGGCACTTTGCCGCCGATAGCTTCCAATACTTCAGGATCAGTTGTGAAATAGCTCGGGTCCAATTCACCCATCTTGCTACATGAAGAGAAAGCAAGAACTAACAATGCCACTAAGGGCAAATACAACTTCTTAATCATGGTTTTTTATTATTTGGTTTGTTAAAAATATAATCTAGTCGGTTTTTAATATTTGGGGCAAAGATAAGAAAAACTCCAATAGCTGTTCGTTTTTTGCGCTCTTTTTTTTAAGAAATATTGAAAAAAAGATTAAAATCACCCGTACGGTTAGTTAAAACGCTTTTTTTTGTTCCGTGGATGATGTTCGATAATCTCTTGCCGGAGCATGCTTCGGTCGATGTGTGTATAGATTTCGGTTGTTCCGATGCTTTCGTGCCCCAGCATGGCTTGGATGGCACGCAGGTTGGCTCCGCCTTCCAGCAGGTGGGTGGCGAACGAGTGGCGGAAGGTGTGCGGGCTGATGGTCTTTTTCAATCCGATGCGCTCTGCCAGGTCCTTTATTATATGGAAAACCATGATGCGCGAGATGTTTTTTCCGAACCGGCTTATGAATACAAAGTCTTCGTATCCGGGCTTGATTTTGGCGTATCCGCGTTCCGTGAAATAATTTTTCAGCTCGTTGACGGCACGGGGGGAGATGGGCACCAGGCGTTGCTTGCTTCCCTTGCCTTCTACCTTGATGAAGCCTTCGTCCAGATAGAGGTCGGATAATTTGAGGTTGCAGAGCTCGGATACGCGCAAGCCGCAGCTATACAGGGTTTCCAGTATCGCCCGGTTGCGTTGCCCTTCGGGGGTGGTCTCGTCGATAGCGCCGATAAGGGCGTCTATCTCTTCTACGGTCAGCACATCGGGCAGGTGTTTGCCTATCTGGGGCGATTCGAGCAGTTCGCTCGGGTCTTGGCGGATGTAGTCGTCGAGGGTGAGGAAGCGGAAGAACGAGCGGATACCCGAAAGGATGCGGGCTTGCGAGCGGGGATGGATGCCGATGTCGTGAAGTCCGGCGGAGAAGTTTTCCAGGTCTTGCAGGGTCACGTCGGTAATGCCGATGCCTTCCAGGGTGAGGTATGCGAGCAGTTTGTCCAGGTCGGTCAGATAGGCGTCGATTGTGTTTTCCGATAAAGAACGTTCTAATTTCAGGTATTGGCGGTACTTTAACAGTATCTTCTCGTAGGTTTTCATTTCTTTTTCGTATCTTTGTGCCGAGTTTTTTCTCGGCAAAGTTATTAAAAAGTTTTATTCGGCATAAATATGAGGATACAAATAATCAATGGCCCTAACATCAATCTGCTGGGCAAACGCGAACCGGGCATTTACGGTTCGACTTCGTTCGAAGATTATCTGCAAATATTGAAAGAACGTTATCCGGAGGTGGAAATAGCGTATTTCCAGTCGAATGTGGAGGGAGAGATGATTGACAAGATTCACGAGACGGGTTTCACTTGTGACGGGATTATCCTGAATGCCGGAGCCTATACCCATACTTCCATTGCCTTGCAGGATGCCATCCGTGCGGTGTCCGCTCCTGTTATCGAGGTGCATATATCTAATGTACACGCACGCGAGGAGTTCCGCCACAAGTCGATGATAGCTTGCGCGTGCCGCGGGGTGATTTGCGGTTTCGGGCTTGATTCGTACCGGCTGGCGATGGAGGCTTTATTAGCGAAACACTAAAAACTTAAAACTATATGATGCTCAAACAAACAAAAATCGTGGCGTCTATATCTGACTTGCGTTGCGATGTTGATTTTATCAGAGACTTGTTTAATGCAGGAATGAACGTGGTGCGCATGAATACCGCTCATGCCAGCCGCGAGGGATTCGAGAAATTGATTAACAACGTGCGTCAGGTATCGAACCGGATTGGCATCTTGATGGATACCAAGGGACCGGAGGTGCGTACTACGGCGAGTGCCGAAGGGCATATAGACTTCAAGACGGGCGAAAAGGTGTGCATCGTGGGAAATCCCGACCGGGAGACTACGCATGAGTGCATTGCGGTCAGCTATCCGGGATTCGTACACGATCTTTCGGTTGGGGCGGATGTGCTGATTGATGACGGTGATTTGGAGCTGAGGGTGGTGGATAAGAACGAAGATACCTTGTTCTGTGAAGTATGCAACGATGCCACGCTGGGCAACCGTAAGAGCGTGAACGTGCCGGGCGTACGCATCAATCTTCCTTCGCTTACCGAGAAAGACCGCAACAACATCCTGTATGCCATTGAGAAAGACATCGACTTCATTGCCCACTCGTTTGTGCGCAACAAGCAGGACGTGCTGGATATCCGCGAGATACTCGACGCGCACAATAGCGACATTCAGATTATCGCGAAGATTGAGAACCAGGAAGGCGTAGACAATATTGACGAAATCCTGGAGGTGGCAGACGGGGTTATGGTGGCTCGTGGAGACTTGGGAATCGAAGTGCCCCAAGAGCGTATCCCGGGCATCCAGCGCAAGCTCATCAAGAAATGTATCTTGGCGCGCAAGCCGGTGATTGTAGCTACCCAAATGCTTCATACGATGATTAACAACCCGCGCCCGACCCGTGCGGAGGTGACCGATATCGCGAATGCCATTTACTATCGTACGGATGCGTTGATGCTGAGCGGCGAGACGGCATACGGGAAATATCCGGTGGAAGCCGTGAAGACCATGACGAAAGTGGCTGCGCAAGCCGAGAAAGACAAGATGGAGGAAAACGACATTCCTATCCCCTTGACTCCCGAGAATACCGATGTGACCAGCTTCCTGGCAAAACAGGCGGTACGCGCTACGACCCTCATGCCTATCCGCGCCATCATCACCGACAGTTTCAGCGGGCGTACGGCACGCAGCCTGGCTGCATTCCGCGGGAAATATCCGGTACTGGCCATTTGCTATAAGGAAAAGACCATGCGCCATCTTGCCTTGTCGTACGGGGTGGAAGCCATCTATATGCCCGAAAAGGCAAACGGGCAGGAATATTATTTCACGGCATTGCGCAAATTGCTCAATGACGGTGTCCTGACCCGCAAGGAGATGGTGGCATACCTGAGCGGAGGAAAGAAAGGCACGCACACTTCGTTCCTCGAAATCAATCAGGTAGATGATGTGCTGGAAGCCGGCGACGATTATGTATTGCCTAACCGGAACAGGTATTTATAATGAAAGAAACCGACGCGCTGGATGCGTATATACTTGCGCACATTAACCCGGAAAGCGATTACCTGAAAGCGCTTTACCGGGCTACGCATGTCAAGCTTTTGCGCCCCCGCATGGCTTCGGGGCATTTGCAAGGGCGGATGCTGAAGATGTTTGTCGAGATGATCCGCCCCCGTCAGGTGCTGGAGATAGGCACGTATAGCGGGTATTCTGCCTTGTGCCTTGCCGAAGGGCTGGAAGAGGGTGCCATGCTTCATACGTTCGAAATCAATGACGAGCAGGAAGATTTCACCCGCCCGTGGCTGGAAGGCTCGCCCTACGCCGATAAAATCAGGTTCTACATTGGCGATGCCCTGCAGATGGTCCCTGCGATGGACATCACCTTCGACCTTGCTTTCGTCGACGGCAACAAGCGGGTGTATATGGATTATTATGAGATGATATTGCCCAAGCTCCGTGCCGGAGGCTATATCATTGCCGATAACACCTTATGGGACGGGCATGTGCTGGAAGAACCCCGCAGTGCAGATGCGCAGACCATCGGCATCAAGAAGTTCAATGATTATGTGGCATCCGACAAGCGTGTGGAAAAAGTAATCCTTCCTTTGCGGGACGGACTGACGATAATTCGAAAGAAATAGTTGGCAAGGATACAAGTTGACGGGTTGACAAGGTCCTGAATGGTATAAGGTATTTAAAACCTTGCCAGCTTGTCATCGGGTACCTTGTTGCCTGAAAACATAAAACCCAAAGAAATATATGGAAACAACCAGACAAAACAAAATTGCGCGGCTTCTTCAAAAAGAGCTGAGCGAGATGTTCCAGCAGCAGACGCGGGCGATGCATGGCGTACTGGTGTCGGTGAGCGTGGTGCGCATCAGCCCCGATATGAGCTATGCGCGCGGATATTTGAGCGTATTCCCCTCTGAACGTGCCGAGGAGATTGTGAAGAACATCAACGACAATGTGAAGTCCATCCGTTACGAACTGGGCAAGCGCGTGCGCTTCCAGCTTCGCATCATTCCCGAGCTGAAGTTTTTTGTAGACGATTCGCTGGACTATGCGGCGCATATCGATGAGTTGCTGAAAAAATGAATTTTCCCTTCTACATAGCCCGCCGGTATCTGTTTTCGAAGAAGTCGCACAATGCGATTAATGTCATTTCGGCTATCTCCGTATGCGGGGTGGCGTTGGCTACGTTAGCGCTGGTGTGCACGCTTTCCGTCTTCAACGGGTTCCAGGACCTTGTGGCATCTTTCTTCACCGCCTTTGACCCCGAATTAAAGATTACGGCGGTGCGCGGAAAGGTGTTCGACGGGCAAGACCCGCGTGTGCTTGCCTTGAAGCAGCTGCCCGAGGTGGCGGTCTATTCCGAGTCGCTCGAAGACAATGCCATGGTGCAATACCAGGGGAGGCAGGCGATGGCGGTCATCAAGGGAGTGGAAGACAATTTCGACCGCCTTACCCCGATAGACAGCATCCTGTTCGGGCGGGGCAGCCTGACGTTGCATGACGAGGTGGCGGATTATGCCATTCCCGGCATCCAGTTGCTTTCGGCTTTGGGGAGCGGCATCCGTTTCCTCGACCCGTTGGAAATATATGCGCCCAAGCGTGGGGCGAAAGTGAACGTGGCGAATCCTTCCGCGGCTTTTGTGAGCGGGAATCTGTTCTCGTCGGGCTTGGTCTTTGCGGTCAACCAGGAGAAATACGACGCTTCGTATATCCTGACGTCATTGGCTTTTGCGCGGCGGTTGTTCCAATACGATACCGAGGTCAGTTCGGTCAATCTGCGCCTGAAGCCGGATGCGGACATAGACGCGGTAAAGCGCAAGCTCCAAGACCGTCTGGGCGAAGAGTTCCGTGTGCAAGACCGCTACGAGCAGCAGGCGGATACATACCGCATCATGCGTGTCGAAAAGCCGTTTCTTATCTTTTCCTTACCTTTATTTTAGTGATAGCCTGTTTCAATGTCATCGGTTCGCTCTCGATGCTCATCATCGACAAGCGCGAAGACGTGGTGACTTTGCGTAATTTGGGTGCGGATGATAACCAGATTGTGCGCATATTCTTGTTCGAGGGGCGGATGATTTCGTTTTTCGGGGCTTTTATCGGGGTGGTGTCGGGCTTGTTGCTCTGCTGGATTCAGCAGACGTTCGGGCTGATTCGTCTGGGCAGTTCCGGAAGCTTTGTGGTCGATGCCTATCCGGTCAGCGTAGAGGCTATGGATGTGATAATAGTCTTCGTCACGGTGCTTCTTGTGGGCTTCCTTTCGGTATGGTATCCCGTAAGGTATCTCAGCAAGCGGCTGCTGAAATAAAATTTGCGGGATAGTTTCCGGCAAGTGTTATGCGAAGAAGAAGCCTTCTTCATCAATATTATAAGTACTGGGATATGACGTGATTGTTGCTGATGTAACGTATTACGTAGACAATTTCTCCTGCATCTTGGTATGTATTGAAAAAGGCATACCACTGTGTATGTTTATTTTTCCGGAAAGTGGCATATCTCAAATTTTTTCCGTATCGATTGAAGTATGCAGGTGCGGTTTTGCTCATCTTTGCCGGCAAGTTTTTTTCTATGTCGAGGATTAAGTCCCTTACATATTGTACGGCAGATTCTTCAAATCCGAAATATTCTTTTTTTCAAAAAGGGTGTCTTGTAACTGTTGGAAATATAGTCGGACTTCAGGTAAGAATAAGACTTTCATGCTTTATGCCCGTATTTTTCTCTATATGCTTTTCTGATGTCCGATTCGATTCCGGCAAGCAGTTCTTGTGCATTTACGGCACGTCTTAAATCTTCGTCCGGCTCCAAATAATTTTCATGAGCCTGAACAAAGTTTTCGTTTCCATCCCATTGAGTAGTTATCTTTTCATTAACCGATAAGTCAAGATATTTTTTTTATGTTACCCCTTAATTCTGACGGACTGCTTGTTCTCATATTCGTATGTTTTTGGTTATATGCAAAAGTAATATTTACTTGGAATTCTGGCAAATAAATAGAGAATCTTTTTTTTTGAAACGCATAAAAGCCTTGTCGTGTCGGATTATTTGCCGGGGCTGTGCCAGATGCTATTTCGGCACAGCCCCAGACAAAGTCTTTCATACCTCCGGATTTCGGTAGCGTATCAAAACGTTCATTCCGCCAGCGTGAAGTCGAGCTGCTTCTTCTCCAGGTTGGCGCGTGCCACCTTGATTTTCACCGGGTCGCCCAGGCTGAACTTGCGGTGATGGCGGCGTCCGATGAGGCAGTAGTTTTTCTCGTCGAACTCGTAGTAATCATCGCCCAGGTCGCGCATCGGCACCATGCCTTCGCACTTGTTCTCGTTGATTTCCACGTAGATGCCCCATTCGGTGACGCCCGAGATGACACCGTCGTACACGTTGCCGATGCGTTCGCCCATAAACTCTACTTGTTTGTACTTCACGGAGGCGCGTTCGGCGCTTGCCGCGGTCTGCTCCATGGCGGAGCTGTGGTCGCACAATTCCTCGTACTTGTCGGCTTGGGCGGTGCGCCCTCCGGCTTCGTAGCGGGTGAGAAGGCGGTGCACCATCAGGTCGGGATAGCGGCGGATGGGCGAGGTGAAGTGGGTGTAATAGTCGAACGCCAGCCCGTAGTGCCCGATGTTATGGATGGAGTAGCGGGCTTTCTGCATGGCGCGGAGCGATACCGTCTCGATGAGGTTCTGCTCTTTCTTGCCCGACACGTCGCTGAGCAGGCGGTTGAGCGAGCGCGACACTTCGGTCTTGCTTCCCCCCGTGCGTATCTTGTAGCCGAAGCGGGCGATGAACTGGTTCAGGTTTTCCAGCTTCATCGGGTCGGGCAGGTCGTGGATACGGTAGGGGAATACTTTCGGCTTCTTGTTTTTGGGCACTTTGCCGATGTGTTCCGCCACGGTGCGGTTTGCCAGCAGCATGAATTCCTCTATCAGCTTGTTGGCTTCTTTCGATTGTTTGAAGTACACGCTCAGCGGCTTGCCTTTTTCGTCGATTTCGAATTTCACTTCCACGCGGTCGAAGTCGATGGAGCCTGCTGCCATGCGCCGTGCGCGGAGCTGCTGGGCGAGGCGGTTCAGTTCCAGTATTTCGTAGGTATAGTCGCCCGTGCCGGTCTCGATGATGGCTTGCGCCTCTTCGTAGGTGAAGCGGCGGTCCGACTTGATGACCGTGTGGCGGATGCGGTAATCCTTCACTTCGGCGTTGTCGTTGAGGGTGAAGATGACCGAGTAGGCGAGCTTTTCTTCATTGGGGCGGAGCGAGCAGATGAAGTTGCACAGGCGTTCGGGAAGCATCGGGATGGTGCGGTCGACCAGGTATACCGAGGTGGCGCGCTTCACGGCTTCCTTGTCGATGGCGCCGCCTTCCTTCACGTAGTGCGACACGTCGGCGATATGCACGCCCACTTCCCACAGCCCCGGCTTCAGCGGGCGGATGGAGAGGGCATCGTCGAAGTCTTTCGCGTCCTTGGGGTCGATGGTGAAGGTGGTCACGGTGCGGAAGTCCTCACGCTCGGCATAGTCCTCGGGGGTGATTTCCGCCGGGAGCTTCTCCGCCGCGGCTTCCACCGATGCCGGATAGGTATAGGGCAGCCCGTATTCCGCCAGGATGGCATGCATCTCGGTATTGTTGTCGCCTGCCTTGCCCAGCACGTCCACTACTTCGCCGAAAGGATTCTTCGCCTCGTCGGGCCACTCGGTGATGCGCACCACCGCCTTGTCGCCGTCCTTTCCGCCTTTCAGCTTTTCCTTCGGGATGAAGATGTCGTTTGCCAGCGTGCTCGATTCGGTGAGCAGGAAAGCGTAGTTCTTGGTCACTTTCAGCGTGCCTACGAAGGTGGTCTTGGCGCGTTCCAATATTTCGATTACTTCCCCTTCCGGTTCTTTGCGCTTGCGCCGCGCGCAGAGTGCCACGCGCACCCGGTCGCCGTTCATGGCGTGCGCCGCGTTGCGTTCGGCGATGAAGATAGGGGCGCCGCCTTCATCGGGCGTGAACGAGTTCTTTCCGTTGCTCTTGCGTTGGAATATGCCGGTCAGTATCTGCCCCTTTCCGTTCAGCTTGAATTCTCCTTTCTCAGGCTCGACGAGGAAGCCGTCTTCTATCATTTCGTTTAAAACGTCTACACAAAGCATTTTCAGCGGATGCGTGGTGAGCTTCAGTCCCCTGAAGAGTTGTTTCAGGCCGAATGTCTGTTCGGCGTGGAGCTGGAAGTGGCTGGCAATCAGCTCGGCAAGGTCGCGCTTTTTCATGCGCTTGATGCCTTTTTTTTTTTTTCTTCTTAGCCATAGTCGTATGTTTTAGTTTGTCGGAGGCAAAAGCGTTGCCCTTCGTCTTGTTTCCTCCTACAAAGTAAAGAAAATAAATGGAATCTTCTATTGGCAATGGATTTGGAACGGGGTAGGTGTAAAAATCTGTTAATAAAAGGGGCTTTTTGTGTTAAATCGAATTTGTATGTTGGTTATCAGTCGTTTACGGATCATATCCCTGCCTCCCTTTATCCTAGCCGCAAGATGAAAGGCGTTTTGTGACAGTGTGACAATTGTGACAAATGACAATAACTGAAAATGGTTTTTCGTCCTCCGGAGAAGGTGTGTGTGACTATATTTATATTATATATTATATATATTTATATATATAATATATAATATAAATATCTATCTTTTTCTTCTTGCTTCTTCCGTTTTTGGAAAAACATTATTGTCATTTGTCACAATTGTCACACTGTCACATGCTGCCATGCTGCTTTTGTTTCTTAAAATGCTGTATGCCATATATTTACAACACCACGCACGCTTTATGTTGCGCACATATAGCACAAAAAACTTCCGTAACAACTGTAACGTAACGCTTCTTGTCTTTCGTGATGCAGCTATAATGAATACATCATGTATATTCATGAACGGATGGATGTAGTTGCGCCGGGTATTGCATAATTCAACGATTTTTTATATCTTTGTAAGGTAATCCATTGCCACAGATTATATAAAAAAAAGAGCGGTTGCCTGTGCGGGGATGAGGTAATTTCAAATTACCCTGTCGAGGGATGAGGTGATTTCAAATAACCCCATGTCGGAGACGATGTGCTTGCAAGGCATCCCGTCGCAGGGGGGTAAGCCCGATTTACACCTCTTTGGGGGATAACCTCATTTCAAGTGAGGTCATCTTTTGCGGCATATCTGCCATAAATTCTTCATTCCCCGTTCTTCATTCTTCATTTATTTGCGTATCTTTGCCCGCGTTTAGTAAAAACGATGATGCGTTATGGATAAGACAGATGTTGCCCTTCGCCAAAGGGAAATCTACAAGGTGACCTTGGCGGGCAGCGTAGTGAACATTGTGCTGACGCTGTGCAAGTTTGCCGCGGGCATACTGGGGCGCAGCGCGGCGATGGTGGCGGATCACCGATGTGATAGTGCTGGTGTTCGTGCGTATTTCCGGCAAGCCGGAAGACAAGGGGCACGATTACGGGCACGGGAAGTATGAGACTTTTGCCACGTTGCTTATCGGGGTGGCGTTGCTCGTGGTGGGCATCGGTATCCTGTGGAGCGGAGGCGAGCGGATTTACGCGTTCTTCCGGGGCGAGACGCTGGACCAGCCGGGCTGGATTGCGCTGGTGGCGGCGTTGGTCTCGATAGTGTCGAAAGAAGTGCTGTTCCAGTACACGCGGCGGATAGGAAGGAAATACGACAGCCCTTCGGTCATCGCCAACGCC
>VOFD01000853.1_pt1 | contig 32001 bp, 34 predicted proteins | sample 5384101 | NCBI WGS metagenome assembly VOFD01 (sample SAMN12384723, study PRJNA508395) | human gut metagenome | isolation source: healthy gut C | host: Homo sapiens
TACGGTGGTACATATATTGAAGTAGGTAGCCTCTGTCTGCGCCAACCCGGCTTCATTCACCATCCCGGCCTTTTTCATGGCACGGGTGGCATTCACACTTTCTTTCCAGGCAGCTTCGGTAGCCACAGCTATCTCATACTGCGAATCGAGCATCAACAACGTGTAATACGTGTTGGCAACAGATGCTACCAACTGCGTCTTGACAGCCTGTTCATACTCCTTACTCTGTTCGTAGGCAGCTTTCGCACGACGTTTGGCTGTCGTTACCTTTCAAAGATATCCAACTCCCACGAAGCAGTCACGGGCAGCGAATAAGTTTGTGTAGCCTTTCCACGGTCGAAGCTGCTGGCAGCTCCTTCCGGCGAAAGAAACAAAGAAGGCAGATAAGACAGTTTGGACGTCAGCAGCGTGGCTTCCGCTTCTTTCACCTCCTGCAAGAACTCAAATGCAATGTAAAAATACCGGGACTACAAACAATAATGCCAATGTACCCATGGCCATACCTCCTACGACACCTGTACCCAATGATGAGTTACCGTTAGCGCCTGCACCGGAGGAGAACATCAACGGCAACATACCGAAAATCATCGTAAGAACTGTCATCAAGATAGGGCGCAAACGAGCTTGCGCCGCACTGTAGGCCGACTCGATAATTCCCATCCCTTTACGACGCCGTTCGATTGCGTACTCTGTAATCAGAATAGCCGTCTTCGCTAACAAACCGATCAACATAATCACACCCGTCTGGAGATAAATATTGTTCTCCAAACCGAAAATCTTGGCAAAGAGGAAAAGATCCCATCAAGCCGAACGGTACGGAAAAGATAACGGCAAACGGTATCAGGAAGCTTTCATACAAACAAGCTAGAATAAGGAAGATCAAAACAATGCAAATACCATACACAAAAAGCGTTTTTGCACCGCCACTGCTGGCCTCTTCACGCGCCATTCCTCCATACTCGTATCCGTATCCCATAGGCAAGGTCTGTTCGGCAACCTCATTAATGGCTTTCTGGACCTCACCGGATGAGTATCCGGCAGCCGGATTCACGTTGGCTGTAATACTGCTATACAGGTTGAAGCGATTGGCAACTTCCGCTCCCATTACTTTCTTGATCGTCACAAACTGGCTGACAGGAGCCATTTCGGTACCATTACGGACATACATATTCTTGAGTGCGTGCTCATCCAAGCGATACTCCGGTGAAGCCTGCATCATAACACGATATACCTTACCGAACTGGTTATAGTTGGATATGTAAGCACCACCACACAGTAACTACCCAGTGCATCCAATATCGTAGAGGGCGAAATACCTGCCCGTTTACACTTCGCCGGATCTACTTCTACCGACAGTTGGGGAAAGTTCATTGCGTAGGAAGTATATGCCATTGCCACTTCCGGACGCTGATTCAACGCACCGAGGAACTTCATCGCATTGTTATAGAATGTAGTCATATCCCCACCAGTCTTATCCTGAAGGTTCAGTTCGATAGAGTTACCCATACCGTAACCCGGAATCATACCCGGCTGGAAGCAGAAAATCTGTGCTTCTTTAATCATATAAATTGTCCGTTCAGGCGTGTCATCACCGCATCAGCCGTGTGTTCGCTACCTTTACGTTCGCTCCAGTCCTTCAGACGGATAATAACCGTACCGTACGAAACACCCTGTCCGGCAATCAGTCCGTAACCGGCGACAGTAGTATATTGTTTACCTCCGGGTGCTCTTTATCACAGCTTCTACTTTATCGATTACTTTTGTTGGTCTCTTCCAGCGTACTACCCGGTGCCACACTGACATTCACCATCATAACTCCCTGATCTTCCTGAGGAACCAGACCGGTTTTGGTTGTCGACATCAGATAAACGAGCAAAGCTATACAGCAAACCAAAAAGTCCACACCATCCAACGGTGGTGGATAAAGAACATCACTCCTTTCTTATATTTACCCAGCATAGCATTGTAAGAAGCATTATAAGCGGCACGCACACGTCCGTTGATACTTTTCGCGCTCTTAGTGCCCGAAGCCGGACGCATCATCATAGCGCACAATGCCGGACAAAGAGTCAAGGCGCAAATACAGGACAAGCCAACGGAAGTTGCCATAGTGATACCGAACTGCGTATAGAAAATACCGGAAGTACCGCCCATAAAAGTAACAGGGATAAATACCGCCATAAATAGTGCACACGTACAAGAGATTACCGCCATCGTCACATCATAACGCATCTTTGGTGGCAAGATAAGGAGATGTGTAGCCGGAATCAAACTTTGCCTGCACTGCCTCTACCACTACAATAGCGTCATCAACTACCGTACCGATGGCAAGCACCAAAGCGAAAAAGCGTAAGAATATTGATACTGAATCCGGCTGCCGTCAGACAGGCGAACGTACCGACAAAGAGACAATGATGGAAATAGACGGTATCAGTGTGCTTTTGAAATCCTGCAAGAAGAAGTAAACCACAAGGATAACCAAGATGATAGCGATGACCAATGTCTCCACCACATTGTGAATAGAAGCGAACAGGAAGTCGTTAGAACTCATCATCGAAAGAAATTCCGTACCCGCAGGCAGGTCTTTCGACATTTCATTCAGTTTGTCCGTTATGGCTTGTTCACCGAAGTAGCGTTTGCTCCAGCCACCTGGAAGGCCATAAACGTCACGCCCGGATGTCCGTTTGTCTTACCATGAAAGCTGTAAGACAACGCTCCCAATTCCACCTTGGCCACATCTTTCAAGCGAAGTGTAGAGCCATCATCCTCTGCACGCAACACAGTGTTCTGAAATTCTTCCACACTCTTCAGACGACCGCGATATTTCATAGTGAACTGGAAAACATTTTTAGAATCCGCACCTAAAGAACCGGTAGGAGCCTCAAGGTTCTGCTCACCCAGTATTGCCGTCATCCGACGGAACCAGCCCGTATTGGGCCATCAATTCCGGTTTCAGCCAGATACGCATACTATAGGTATCGCCCAGCTCCATCACGTCACCGACTCCCTCTATACGTTTAATTTCCGGAATAACGTTAATATCCAGATAATTGGCAAGGAAAGTTTCATCGTAACGGTCGTCCGTACTTACCAATGAATTAATCTGCAGGAAGCTGGTCTGCCGTTTACTCGTCGTTACACCGATCTTGGTAACTTCAGCAGGCAACAGCCCTTGAGCCTTCGATACACGGTTTTGCACGTTGACCGCAGCCATATCCGGATCTGTTCCTGCTTGAAATAGACTTGGATAGTGGCAGTACCGGAATTGGTCGCATTAAGTGATATACATCATATTTTCAACACCATTGATACTCTCCTCAATGGCATAATCACACTATTCATCACCGCATCAGCGTCTGCCCCCGTATAAGTGGCGGACACCATCACCGTAGGCGGTGCTATATCGGGATATTGCTCCACCGGATTATTGCGGGCGCTCACTTCCTGCGCCTTGGCCTGTGCCAACTGTGCTTTGGCAGCCAACAGGGAGTTTTTTGCCGTACTCAAATCGAAAGAGGAAACTACATTCTCTTTATACAGTTCCTCTTTACTGTCATACGTCAGTTGCGCCGTAGCCAGAGAGGCTTTGGCTGATTCAACGTTTGCCACTGCCGTCTGCAAAGCAGCTTCATACGGCACTTGGTCGATGATGAACAATGTCTGTCCGTTCTTTACGCGCTGGCCTTCCGTCACGCAGACTTTAGTCAGCGTACCACTTACCTGGGGATAAATATCAATATCCTGACGTCCGCGGATGGTCGCCGAGTAGGTGCTCGAAATCATCCGGTCGACCGGAGAAACGGTCATCACTTCGTATTCTGTTTCCATTTGTGCCGGAGGAGCTTGTTTACAGCCCGTAGCAACTACCACACAGCAGAGCAACAATAGCCCTTGCTTCACTTTACATACCTTTTTACTCATTTTGTGTTACCTATTAAATATTTTTGATCGCGGCAAAGGTAGACTCTTTTCACCATAGAAAACTGGTCATAGTGTTTAGAGTTTTGTTCATTTTCGGAACAATATGAGCGATATTTAGTGAAAAAGTCCTATTTTTGTACCCAAAATAAGAAGAACAATGGAACAAAAAAACTCTAACCTAGCCATCCTCCGTGAACCGTTCGTTGCCGGAATGGACGAAAACCTGTCGCCAATTATGCATCACCTCTGGAAAATGGAAGGGGGTGCCATCTATTTTTGCAGAAGCGGGTGGGCCCATGTCACGATCGACTTGAAGGACTATGAAATAGTAGAAAATACTCAAATCGTGCTTTTGCCGGGAACGATTATCCGTATCAACGGCAGCAGCAGCGATTTCACAGCTTCTTTCTTCGGATTTCCCAAAGAAATGTTTCGCGAAGCCTGCCTGCGGTTCGAACCGATTTTCTTCCGGTTCATGAAAGAAAAACCATGCTATAAACTACCGGAAGAAAATACCGGAGCCATCAACAGCTTGATACATGCCGCAATGGTCATATACAACGACCGTGAAAACCGCTTCCGTAACCAGATTGCCAAAAATCACCTCCAATCGTTTATGCTGAATATCTATGATAAGTGCTACCGCCACTTCGACCGTCAGGAAATTGAAGGAGGAAGCCGGCAGGATGAAATCTTCAAGAAGTTTGTCGCATTAGTACACGAAAACTGCATTTCTCAACGAGAAGTGACTTTCTATGCCAACAAACTGTGCATCTCCACCAAATACCTGACGGGTATCTGCAAAAGCGTGACGCGCGACTCCGCCAAAAAAGATTATTGACGACTTTGCCATCCTCGAAATCAAAGTATTGCTCCAATCCACCGAACTGACCATTCAGGAGATAGCCGACCAACTTGGTTTTCCCGACCAGTCGTATTTGGGGAGGTACTTCAAAGCGGCACGAGGGGATGTCGCCGAAGGAATATCAGAGTAAGTATTCCATGTAATAATCTCCCGCAACATCCTCTTATATCATCAAACTCGGATTCTTTAATTAGTGTTTACGACACAACACAGATTGTTAACAGATCTGTAATACTATCTTAATCTGCCTTGCATTCCTTTGCACCGTGAAACAAAAACACGGGTGTGAATAACTTTATTGCATTTAATAAATTAAAAGAAGCAAGGTAAAAGATTATGAAAAGAAACAAATGGCTGCTTTCTCTGTCGATTGGGCTCTTGTGCTGTGGCTCTGCATACGCACAGACAACAGTGAAAGGAAAAATAACGAGTGAAGGTGGGGAACCGTTAATCGGGGCTACCGTAGCTGTGAAAAACTCGACAGACGGCACGGTGACCGACATCGACGGAAACTACTCCCTGAAGACTAAGAAAACATTGACTCAAAAGGATTTGCTTGTATTCAGTTATGTGGGATATAAAACGCTACAGAAGAACTATGCAGGCAACACGATGAATGTAAAACTGGCGGAAGAGTCGCAACAACTGAATGATGTGGTGGTGACTGCCTTGGGGATTAAACGTGAAGAAAAAAGGATTGGGATATGCCACGGAAACCGTGAAAGGGGATATGATTACGAGCGCCCTGCCCACCAACTGGTCGACGGCACTGAACGGTAAGGTAGCCGGATTGAGTGTTATCTCTTCCGGTGGCCCGCTCAATTCGAGTCGTATCTCGCTGCGGGGGACGTCTCGCTGAACCAGAACGGAAACGACGCATTGGTGGTAGTGGACGGTGTACCGATGAGTAGTCCGATGACCAATCCGGGTGTTGCCTACGGTGCAGGTTCAAACAGCGAACTTTCCGTGGACTATGGTAACGGATTCTCCGACATCAATCCGGATGATATCGAAAGCATCCAAGTATTAAAAGGGCCAGTGCGACAGCCTTGTACGGTACGCGTGCAGCCAATGGCGTGATTATGGTGACTACCAAATCGGGAGCGGGTGCACCCAAAGGTATCGGTGTGTCTTACAGCGGTAATTTCAGTATTGACGATGTGATGAGATGGCCCGATTACCAGTATGAATTCGGACAGGGATTGCCGAGTAATATCGGTCCGGCAGGTTCTATCTACGAAGGCCAGCCCTATTACTCTTACGGGAAAGCGGAAGACGGCAGTTACGCAAGCACCAGCGGAACCAGTAGCGCCTACGGAGCACGTTTCGACGCCAACAGGTTGTTCTACCAATATGACCCCGTAACGCAGGGACGCGCTTCTGTTGCCACCCCTTGGGTAGCGTACAAAAACAACCGCAAAGATTTGTTCCAGACGGGATACACCCTGACCAACTCGGTAGCCTTGACCGGAAAATCCGACCGGGGCAGCGTACGGGCGTCCATCACCCACACCAAGAACGAATGGATTCTCCCCAATACAGGTTTCCAGCGTATCACTGCCATGATTTCCGCCCAACAGCAGATTTCGAGGGCACTGCGCATTAATTTCAAGTCGAGTTATACGTACCGCAAGCTCAACAACACGCCTGCACTGGGATATAACAGTAATTCTATCTCCTACTTCCTTATCTTCCAGAATCCGAATGTCAACCTCGACTGGTTGCGTCCGATGTGGCGTACCGGACAGGAAAATGTGAAACAGCTCCAACCGTACAGCTCATTTATCGGAAACCCGTATGTCATTCTGTACGAATCTGAAAATCCTTCGGAGAAACACAGTAATGTATCATCCGTTTCTGCCAATCTGCGCATCAACAGTAAATTCGATTTCATGATCCGGTCCGGTATCCAGTTGTCAGCAGACCAACGCGAACAGCATCGTCCTATCAGTGACGTGGTTTTCGGAAACGGTTTTTTCAAGAAGCAGAATGTGTTCGATTATGAATTAAACAGCGATGCTTTATTTACTTACCATGATTCATTCGCCAACGGATTGCGTGTCAACGCTTCGGCAGGTGGAAACATGATGCAACAAAGCTACGATATGTTGGCTGCCTCGGTGGTAGGATTGATTACGCCGGGAGTATACAAACTGGCAAACGGTGTTTCCAACCCGAACGTGCAGACGGTTATCAAAAAGAAAGCGTTGAACAGTCTTTATTTCACGGCCAATTTCTCGTATAAGGATAAACTGTTTCTCGATGTCACCGGGCGCAATGACTGGTCGTCTACCCTGCCGAAAAGCAACCGTTCTTTCTTCTATCCGTCGGTCAGCGTCAGTGCAGTGATGAACGAGTGGTTCACGTTGCCGGAACAGATCAGTCTGTTGAAAGTGAGAGGTTCGCTGGCACAGGTGGGCAATGACACAGACCCTTACAAGACATCGCCCTATTATGGCACAAGCGATTTCCCCGGCTCGGCCATCGTATCTTCTACGCTCTATAATCAGGATTTCAAACCGGAGATTTCGACTAATTACGAAACGGGATTCGACTTCCGTATGTTTCACAACCGCATCGGACTCGATTTCACGTTCTACTATAACCGCACCAAAAACCAGATTCTGGATGCTCCGATGGACCCGACCACAGGTTACAGCAAAGCTACCATCAATTCGGGATGCGTCCGCAACCGCGGTTACGAAATCCAGTTGGACGTTACTCCGGTAGTCAGCAGGGATTTCCGATGGAATGCTACTTTCACCTGGTCTAAGAACGAGAACCGGATTCTCTCACTGGCGGAAGGGGCGGATGAGAACCAGTTAATCAGCAGTATCGGTAGTGTATCTATCATCGGACGTGTGGGTGGAACCACGGGCGACCTCTGGGGATATAAACTGGTACGCGACCCGGAAGGAAATGTGGTCATCAACGACAACGGATTGCCCGAACGTTCGGGAGAGATCGAATACGTCGGCACGGCCTATCCGAAATGGAAAGCCGGACTGTACAACGAATTTTCTTATAAGAACTTCACGCTTAGCGTCCTGCTCGACGGACAGATGGGAGGTAAAATGTACTCGCACTCGCACCACAAAATGACGGAACAGGGAAAACTGCAACATACCCTGAACGGACGTCTGCCGGGAACGGAATTTTATATGTCGAAAGACGACCCGCGCATCGCTGCCGCCGGACTTTCACCACAAGACGGGATGTACATGATTGCCCCGGGAACGGTGAAGAACGATGACGGAACTTACTCGCCAAACACCAAAGTGGTGACCGTGGAAAGTTATTATAAGGAATACTACCGGATGGCAAATGTGGAAACTAACACGTTCGACACTTCATTCCTCAAGCTGCGCGAAATGAGACTGGAGTACAAGTTGCCGAACAGTACACTGAAGAAAACACCGTTCAGCAAAGCATCGGTGGCACTCTACGCACGCAACCTATTCTGTATCACCGACTATCCTCTGTTCGACCCCGAATCTGCCGCCCTCAACGGAAGTTCGATGGTGACCGGTGTGGAGACGGGCTCACTGCCTACGGCACGCACTTTCGGACTGAATATTAACGTATCTTTTTAAACACTGACTTATGAAAACCTGTAAACTTTTCAAAAATATAGTATGGGGAATGACTTTGTGCGGAGCTCTCTGCACGACTTCCTGCACCAGCTTCGACGAACTCAATACAGACCCCACCCGCATGGATGAGGTGAATCCCGGCACTCTGCTCAACCCGATTTTATACGAAACATCGGTCTACAACTGGAAACGCTACAACAGCTATACCTACGACCTGATGCAATGTGCCGTATCTACCAGCAGCACCAACGGTGTGGGATGGTGGTATATGACGGACAGCGAAGGAGACGGCACATGGACTACTTATTATAAATGGATCAACAACGCCAAAGAGATGATGCGCCTCACCGGAAAATTGCCGGAAGCCTCCAAACAACCCAACTACGATGCTATATCGCTGACTTTGCAATGTTGGCTATACCAGATTCTGACGGATGCCTTCGGTGATATTCCGATGAGCGAAGCCTGCTCCGCCGACAAGGGAATACTCGCACCGAAGTTCGACACCCAGCAGCAGGTGTACCAACAGATTATCGATAATCTGAAGACTGCCAACGAATTATTCGACAAAGCTAACGGGTTGATCTACAACCAATCGGGCGAAATGTTGTACAAGACGTCCAAAGGAGATGCAACCGGTATTCTGAAATGGAAGAAGTTCTGCAACTCACTCCGTCTGCGTGCACTGCTGCGGGTGATCGACGTGCCGGAATTCAACGCGAAACAGGAACTGCGTACCATGCTGACCGATCCCGCCACTTATCCGGTATTCGAATCGAACGATGATGCTGCCCTGCTTGCCATCAGCGGAACTTATCCGGAGGAAGCTCCGCTCACCCGTCCACAGGATTTCACTTCTTATGTTCAGATTTCAGAGTTCTTTGTTAATCTGCTGAAAGGTTGGAACGATCCCCGTCTGCAGATGTATGCAACACAGGTCACTCTCCCCGACCAGACTAAAGATTATGTGGGTTTGCCCAGCGGTTATCAGACGTTGCCTTCAACCACAGCTTCGGGGCTGAATCAGGAAATGGCGAAGGCGCCTATGAAACTTGCCATGATGCCTTATGCCGAAGTGGAATTCATCAAAGCGGAATTACTGAAAAAAGGAGTGATCGACGGAGGAAGTAGCGCTGCCAAAGAGGCTTATCAGAAGGGAGTGCAGGCGGCTATCGAACAGTGGGGACAGAAAATGCCTGACCATTATTTTGAAAATCCGGAAGCTGCTTATGATGATACGCTGGAACGAATCATGAACCAGAAGTTTGTCGCACTGTTCTTCTGCGATTATCAGCAGTGGTTTGAATATAACCGTACCGGTTTTCCTGTGTTACCTGTGGGGCCCGGCATCGCAAATGCTAATAACAAAATGCCGAAACGCTTTAAATATCCATCTGCTCTGCAGCGTACTAACCTGAAAAATTATCAGGCGGCTAAAGCGAACATGGGAGGCGATGACTTCCATATCCGACTGATGTGGCAACAATAAATGAATGTGTCGGTCACCAAGATTGCGGCAATAATTATCATTTCAATCAATCTTTAAAATTCAATGAATATGAAAAGAATAATCAGTATGGCTGTTGTGTTAGTTATAACGATGGCAGCAATGGCGCAGAAAGGAGAGCTCGCCATGAACGAGAATATCTCCGGAAAAGACCATGTTTCAACAATGAAAAAGAAGCTACTCCCGTAGGCAAAAAGCCGAAAGCAGCGTTTATATTCGACGTGTATGGAGAAATCCCGACTACCAAACCGGTGTTTGAAGCGGAACATTATTTGGGGAGTGACATTACCGGAAAATGGAATACTTTCATCCAGAATTATACGCACGAGTATGATGTAACAATCGGATTTACAGATTCTTCAGTCGAAATTTTGAAGCCTTCTATTTACAAGGCGGTTAATAAGGTGAATAAATATTATAAGAAGGCATTGAAGAAAGAAGAGGTGAGCCGGGAAGTTGCTACATTCAACATGGGTCATATCCTGGATTGCGCCAATGTGATGTGTTTCGATGATAACAGCAAGTCTTTTGAGGAGGCTCTCAAGTCGGCAGATGAACCGGAAGAAATTATCGCATTATTCAATCAGGTTACTTTAAGAAAGTTATAAGCAATGAAAAAGATCAATTTTAGAAAAACGCTGTTTGCAGCGGTTTTGCTTTTCCAGCTGAACGCTATTGCCGCCTTTGGTCAGACGGTGGTGAAAGGTAGTGTGAAAGATAATACAGGTAAACCCATCAGCGGTGTAGTGGTGACAGACGGAGCACATTTCAATACGACTGATGCGAAGGAAATTATGTTCTGAACACTGACCCGGCACGTTATCCGATGGTTTACATCTCCACTCCGGCAGCGTATGAGCTTCCTTCCAAAGAGGGGGTAGCCGATGGTTTCTATCAATATCTGGATGCCGGGAAAAGCGAAAACCAATGTGACTTCGTATTGACTAAACGGCAGAAGCCGGTGGATGAATTTGTCTACATCGTCCTTTCCGACCCGCAAGTGAGAAACGAAAAGCAACTGGACCGCTTCCGCACGGAAACAGTGCCCGACCTGAAACAGACTGCCGACTCACTAAAGAACTTCGAAATCGTCGGCATGGGACTGGGGGATCTGGTGTGGGATGCCATGAACCTGTACGCTCCTTACCGGCAAGCGGTGTCCAACTTAGGAATGACGATGTTCCAACTGATGGGAAACCACGACTTCAACCTGCTCTACAAATCTATAACGCAGACGGATCATCCGGCGGATGGTTATGGGGAACAGAATTATTATCAGTCATTCGGCCCGGCTAACTATTCATTCAATATCGGTAAAGTGCATGTGATAGCAATGAAGGATATTGATTACGACGGCAACAAGAAATACACGGAACGCTTCACGCCGGAAGATTTGGACTGGTTGAGAAAAGATTTAAGTTATGTGCCTAAAGGAAATATCGTGTTCCTGAACGTTCACGCTCCAGTAGCTAATAACACGGTAGCTGCGGGGGGAAATGCGCGCAACGCCAATGCGCTTTTCCAACTGTTGAGGCCTTACCAAGTACATATTTTCTCCGGACACACGCACTTTTATGAAAATCAGTTGCCCGCCCCTACCATTTACGAACATAATATCGGAGCCGCCTGCGGCGCATGGTGGGCAGGACACGTGAATCGTTGCGGAGCACCGAACGGTTATCTGGTGGTACAAGTGAAAGGTGATGATGTGAAATGGCGTTACAAAGCAACGGGGTGTTCTCCCGACTATCAGTTCCGGCTTTACCAACCGGGAGAGTTTGAAAGCCAGAAAGACTATGTGGTAGCCAATATCTGGGATTGGGACTGGACGTATACGGTAAACTGGTACGAGGATGGAGTGTTGAAAGGTGCTATGCAGGCTTTTGACGATGAGGATCAGGATTATATCAATATGGTAAAGGGAAAGAAAACGGGTTATCGCACACGTCATCTTTTCCGTGCACAGCCTTCTAAAGATGCAAAATCTGTCAAGGTGGTGGTTAAGAATCGTTTCGGGGAGATATTCACGGAAGAGATAAAACTGTAGTTTTATTACGGTCTGTTTATACTGGTAGTAATTATAATTATACTGGTAGTAAATTATAAAAAGTCATGAGGGAGTTTAAGCTTTAACTTCCTCATGACTTTTATTTTTGAAACAATCTCACTTTAACGGAAAATCCGGCACATTGCTACTTTCATCGGTACTTTCCTCATCGCCCATAGTGCACAAAGCAGGGAACAGATGGCGCAGACCACAAATGTAACTCCGGTAGATACAAGGATATTTCCCAAGCCGACCAACGGAGAAACAATACCTCCGGAAGCAAAACAGAGTGCTCCCAGCAGGGCGGAAGCTGCTCCGGCGTAACGGCGTTCGCTATCCATCGCCAAGGTGGTGGAGGAAGTAAAGGTCAGTCCCATTGTGAAAAGTAATGCAAACATCAGCAGTTCATAGGTCCAGAAGCCGCATCCGTTATACAAGGCAATCATCACACAGACGGACAGGCACAACATACCGATGCATCCGGTCAGCGTCCCAGTTTCAAGTTGGCGGAATTTCACGGAGATAGTTGCTGCCACCCCGATAGCTACCGCATTCACCGCGAAGCAGATACTAAATGCAAAGGGGGAAAATCCGTAATGTTGTTGCACAATAAAAGGTGAGGAAGCTATGTAAGCAAAGAGGATGCCTTGTGCAAACGCCAGTTGCAGAACATAGAGCATGTAACGGGGGTTATGAACGATTGCACCGAAGTTACGGAAAGTAGAAACGATTCCCGTCTTCGAGCGTTTCTCTACGGGAAGTGATTCTTTAAAACGGATGCAGCCTATCCACAGCAGTACGCCAATAAACAGCAATATCACAAAAAAATCCCTTTCCACCCGATCGTACCGGTCACCAGCCCTCCGACTACCGGAGCTGCCACGGGAGCCACTCCATTAATCGCACCGATCACGGCCAGCATCTTGGCCAGTTCCTTCCCCGAAAACTTATCCGTAGCCACCGAACGGGATATGACAATACCTCCTGCCCCTCCGATTCCCTGTATCAACCTCAATGTGATAAACGAATAAATGTCCGGCGCAAAAAGACAGAATACCGTAGACACGATGAACAGTATCATCGAGACGAGCAACAACGGACGCCTGCCATATTTATCACTCAATGGTCCGAAAAAGATTTGTCCCAATGCCAGCCCTATCATGCTGGTGGTAAGTCCCAGTTGCACCATCGACGAGTGGGTAGAAAAATAGTCTGCCATTGCTGGCAGACTAGGCAAATACATATCCGTTACAAAAGGTCCGAACGCTGACAACATACCGAGTAAAATCAGCAAAAACACCTTTGAGTTCTCCTTATTTATTATTGCAGTCATACACTATTGATTAAAATTCGACTGCAAAGGTATCGGTTTTCTTTTATTTACTTATAGGCTTAATCAGAACAAAAAAGGAGCTTTTCAGAACAATTTTTCTTATTTAGTCGTATAGCTTCACCTTACGATCCATGTTATACCGTATCTTTACTTCAAATGGAATATAACGGAAGTTGTGTTCACGCAACACTTCCAGAATATTCGCCTGCGGATGAGCGTTCATATAGAGATTTAGTTTCTGCACATTACCCATAACCAGTTTTTTATTCCACAGATCGACAAATGAACGCAAAGGCAACAACACATTCCGGTCTCTCCGGCGCAGTCCTCTGCGGTGCAAATGATATACATACCCCGTAATCGGATATTCACGGGGTGCAAGGACGGAAAGTGACCTCTTCTCATTCATCCGGTCCATTATCTTCTGTTTGTTCTGTACATCCGGCAACATTCCTTCTTCCGCACAGATTTTTTCAAGAATGACATTACGCACTTTCAACGGACTCCAACCCTCTTCGCCATTGATTTCAGCGGCTTTAATGGTACAACACAAAGCAAAATGATCGCTATCCGACAAGCACACATCTACTCCTCCCAACCCTTTCCGATGAAAATAGAGTTGTCCGAAACGTCCGGATTGCATCTGCCATATTTCCGCATCTGTTTTCGGATCAAGCATGCAGTGCATATTCGAATCAACATAAGGATGCTTTGCTTTCCGGTTCACATAGTAGATTTCAACTTCTTTGGGCAGAATCTGCAACCCACTACTGATGTTGAGTTGATAATCCTTTAATAACGCCTCATTAATCTGCTGCAACAAGGGAGCATGACTACCGGTTGTTTCCAGCAGTTCATGTACCATTTTTTTATATTCTCCATATACAATACATTTATTGTTTACGTATTAATCCGGCAATAAATATACAAAAAAACGATGATTCAGGCAAGGGGGATATTGGTTATAAGCAAGTGTACATACAAGCACTAAAACATTGAAATGCAAGCAAATAACAAAAAGTTAAATTTTAAAAAAGAAAGAAATACCTAGCTAAAAAAAGAGACTATTATGTACTTCCATTTTATCCATTAAAAGCTTCGGTTGAATTCATCATAACAAGTACATCTCCGACCTGAATATTGTACATATTTCCGACAATCCGAGTACATCATTGCCCTTATTCGAATAGAAAACAGGTATCAAGATGAAACCAAGATATTATCAAAAGGACATTTGTTACAAGAACAAAATGGATGATTTCCATAGTTGGGGTGTAGCAGTGCAAAGTTGATAATCCTATTTTCACTACAGAAAATTCTAACTTCTACTATTATTAAATTTCTTTTCACTTTATGAGCAAAAGATATCAATAGAGTTTATGCCATCCGGCTACGAAAACAAACTGTCGTAGCTATCCGGCATAAACTCTACTTTTTCAAACCTGTCACCGACCTCTTATATCTTTATAAAAATTTGCTTTTTGTACAGCACCCATACAATTAGATAATTGAATCCGATAAACAGAAGGCCGTAAATCAGAGAGGCCAGATGAGCATCGGGAAGAACGCTCCAAATGGAAGTGTAAATCTTCTCCTGCAAGCTACTCTCCCCAACCGTAATTACCTCCAACAAAGTAGCTAACACACCGGCCACTATATAAATAAACAATGGATTCGTACCAAAAACATGGAAAGGATATCCCCATTTCTGCTTTTTACGAATATCAATCAGCCAAGTGAGAAACACAAGAAACAAAGAGGCAAAGCCACAAGTCACCAGAACAAAAGTCGGACTCCATACTTTCTTATTCAACGGGCAGCCGTAACTCAACAACCATCCTGCAAACAAAAGAGCAATACCCAGTATGGAGATCTGCAACAGCCGGTGATGGATTTCAGTCTTGTCCCGCAAAATATTTCCGCAGAAATAACCGATAATCACTTGCGCAATGCACGGCAAGGTACTCAACAGGCCTTCCGGATCAAAAAAGATACGCCCGCCGTTCGGCAACCACTCCCGATACAAATGGGCTTCTCCGAATAAGGTGCGGTCTGTAACGGCAATAATATTCTGTTCGGAAAGTTCAAATCCGTGTCCCAAAGCCAGCAAGATGGAATAGCCTGCCAGAATGATCCCGGAGATCCATGCCAGATTTGCCGGACGCCGAACACCCACAATCAGCAAGGAACCAAACAAACAAGCCAATGCCAACCGCTGCAACACTCCCAGAATACGTATGTGCGAAAAAGGTTGTTCTACCCCTGCGCACACCAACGAGAACCAGGACAGAAAAAGCCCCAACAAAAAACAAGATCACCGTGCGCCGTACCAGTTTGGTGATGAAACTACGGCTGAAATGATGATCGAATCGGGATAAGGCAAAGCTCATGGAAACGCCCATTATAAACATGAAGAACGGGAAAACCAAATCTGTCGGAGTCAATCCGTTCCATTCGGCATGTCGCAAGGGTACGTAAATGGATTCCCATGTTCCGGGGTTGTTTACCAAAATCATTCCGACAATGGTGATTCCCCGAAGTACATCTAATGAAAGTAAACGTTCTGATTTCATATTGTTCTTAATGTACCGGGATTAAAGAAATCCCGGTTTGGTGAAATAGAATCCATTCGCATTCAACCATTTAACATGCCATTTCAGGCGATTGGTAAAGTCAATCCAATTACGGCTACTTCCCCACGCCAACTCCGAAAATGCTTGAAGAGAGGGAAACACGTGCTGACCGAACTTCCGCTCATTAGGAATCATCTCCGTCCATACACAAGCTTGGAAGCCTAATACATTTTGCTTCACGATGCCGGGAAACTGGGGTTCGAACTCGAAGTTATACAAAGAGCTTAATCCTTCGTCCGAAGGCGTTGCGCTCAAATAGAAACGGGACCATTCCATGAATATAATCGGATAACCTTTCTGGGTAATCTTTCCCGGCTGATCGGGCAGCCAGTCACGCCAATACGTATAAATCAAATCCTGCGGTTCTTTTTCAAGAAAAGCATCGTCCCATCCCATCACTTTCTTGCCTTTACCCTTCACATAGCTCGTCATGATCTTCACAAAACGGTTTTGCAGTTCATCCACTTTCTGATAACCTTCCTGCTGCATCAATCGCTGACAGACTTCACACTGTTCCCAGTTATCTTTCTCCACTTCATCTGCTCCGATATGGAAATATTCCGAAGGGAAAATCTCGACCATCTCATCAATGATGGACTGCACAAACTGATAGTTCTCCGGACGAGAGGGACAGATAGGATAAGAGAATTCTTCTCCCCATCCGGCTTCTCCCGTGCACGACAACTCGGGATAGACTTTGATAGCCGCCGAGAAATGACCTGGCATGTCAATTTCAGGGACAATATCGATACCTCTTTCCAACGCATAACTTACCAAACCTTTCATCTCTTCCTGCGTATAATGACCACCATATTGAGAACCATTTCTCACGAAACGGGGATCTATCTCATAGTTATAATCCTGTTGGGAAAGTTCTACGCATCTCTTGTCATATTCGTCAAAGTCGCGCCAGCTGCCTTCCTGCGTCAGCAACGGATATTTTTTCACTTCAATGCGCCAACCCTGATCGTCCGTCAGATGCAAGTGAAGCTTGTTTATCTTGTAGAACGACAAACAGTCTATCACCTTTTTTCAGATAATCAACCGTAAACATGTGGCGGACTACATCGATATGAAATCCGCGCCAATCATATTTGGGAGCATCTTTTATATCGACCATCGGAAGATATTTAGCACTTCCGGAAGTGAAGAAATTTGCTTGTTCGAGCGCTTGTCTCAATGTCTGGATTCCCCAGAGAAGTCCGGTTTCCGTTGAATAATAAACGCAGGCTCCCTCTTTGGTAACAGTGAGCCGATAAGCCTCTTTTGCCAGATCCGATTCCTGTTTCACACGGATAAAGGCACGATCGTTGGAGGCATCACTGACGGAAAGAGAAAGTTTCTCTTCAGGGTGGATTTCAGCAGTTGAGACGTAGAAGCCGGAATGTTCTGGCTGACAGTCACATTCTGCGGAAGAGAGACAACCGATTCTTTATAATCGACTCTTTCCGGCAAAGGCATCACCGACAGGCGGGTGGGCACTCGCTCCGGGTAGTTCGCGTTATCATTATCATTGCACGACAACGATGTGATCGCACCTATTCCCAACAAGAATAATATTCCGGTTCTTTTTTATTTTATCATAGTTCATAACTTATCTACTTTTGTGGATTAATCTACTTTGAGAGTGCTTGTCACACTCTCTTTATTTAAATAAAACAGTTTCGCTTTCACAACGGAAGCATCACAGGCTACGGAGCTTTCCAAAGTTCCGAATGAAGGGTCGGTTCCGTGCCATCGGTCGTATAGCGTATTTCGCCTCCCCGGATAGGGGTACTGGCGTGGAGTTGCCCTTCTTTGATGCAAAGTCCGGGATGAGGTAAACGGAAATTGATACTTCGGGACACCCAGTGAGGCATTTCTTTCTCACTCACTTTGGAGTAGAACAGGCCCAGTTCTTTATTGAAAGCCTGACGTTCTTTCTCTCCTGTTAAAGTGCTCCAGGCGGGAAAAGCGTTCCAACCGCGTTCCACCAATCCGAGGATTTTAGGGAAGGTGTAATATTCCACCCCTTCAAAATCACGGATGGTTTCAGCAAATAATTGTGCCTGCACTCCCCTGGATATGTTCCTTTCCGAAAGCGGTCAAAGTCGTTTTTCCCTTTCCTGCGATGTCCGGATCGACCGGATTGCCTGCCATATCGGTACGTGAAGAACGATAAATGCTATATGGAAGCATGGAGAAACCTTTGGACTCGTCGACATATCCCGCCCACGAGAGACCCTCTTTCGTCAGGATGAGCGTCATAGGCCAAATCCAGATAGAAATTGTTCACGTTGCAGAGAATCACCGGATATCCTTTGTTGGCTATCTGGTAAGGTATTTCATCCGCTTCCCATTCAGGAACCGTATTCCAGCAATACACTCCTGCTGCAAGTTGGTTCAAATGACGATCGGTTGTTTCCGGATGTCCCAACGCTACTTCCTGCCAGCCGCTAAATTGCAAATGATGTTGTTGCAGATAGTCTGCCATCTTCGTAATATAGTATTCAGACAGTTCGTGGGCACTTGTCATCCCGTTTTCATCCATAAACGTCCGGCAGACAGGAGAACCCATCCAGGCTCCTTCGGGTACTTCATCGCCACCTAAATGAATCGTAGTCAAAGGTACCTCCGCTTCCTCATACATGGCTATCAACTCACGAACCACTTTTTCCATAAACCGGTATGTAGAAGGCAATGCTACATTCATGACATTATCCGTATAAGACTGCGCGGAAACATAGCGGGAAGTGTCTTGTACGTCACTTAATAAATATTCGTCGGCCTTTTCGGGGCAGTATTCATAAATTTATGATAGCGCGCTTTCATGGACACGATTGCTGCACGGGCATGACCCGGAGACTCAATCTCCGGAATCACACGTACATGCCTTTGAGCTGCATAACGCAGTAAATCGATAAAATCCTCACGGGAGTAATATCCGTTGCCGGAGGTAGCTGCAGACGGATCATAGTTGCCATCGTAGCCCGGATATAAACATTCCAGTTCATCCGTGGTATGTCCCCGGCGTGCGCCGACCGAGGTCAATTCTTCCGGGCCGGGAATCTCCAGACGCCATGCCTCATCATCCGAAAAATGGAAATGCAGCACATTCATTTTATAAGAAGATATTACATCTACCAGCTTTTTCAGATGTTCAACAGTCGTAAAGTTCCTGGCAATATCCAGCATTTGCCCGCGATACAGAAAGTCGGGATAATCACGGATGGAGAGGGCTTCCAAGCGAAACGGCTTTTCCTGACCTTTCAACAGGGAAAGCAAGGTTTGCGTCCCATTGAAAATGCCATGTGAAGTGGAAGCTGAAATATTTATCAGCCCGTTTCCCGTATCAATCCGGTAATATTCATCGTTCACTGCTGTTCCCCGTTCCGGCAAATAATCCAGATGAACCGTTACCGGTGCTTCGGAAACGACTTCCAGACCGTGGATGGTTGCCAGCTTTTCTTTCAATAATCCTGCTTCGTTGGCAAAATCGGGATGGAAAGTCAGTTTTACTTTATTTTCTATAATAAAACCCTCTTTGCCGGTAGCCGGAAACGCTTCTTTCACTGACGGGAAAATATCAGTTTGCTGCAACTGGGCTGTAGTCTCCAACGCCAAATTCGACGCGTATACCTTATCCGGCGCGGGATACCAGTCTTCTGTCTCCATTCCTTGCAGCGGCCGGATGGTCAGTCCGACAGGCAAGGGAGTACCTTGCTTGCCGCCTGACTGGCTCACCCAGTAAGTGCCTTCAGGAGCATGTGACAGCTTTTTTCAATCCGTTGGTACAACAGAATGTCACGGTCAGCGAATCTCCCGGAGCCAATGGTTGAAATTTTCTGCCGGATACATCCGGAAGAAGTTCGCATTCACCACTTCCACTTTGACGGAAGCAGACTCTTCCTGCAGAATCTCACGAGGTAGCTGCGAATAATAGATGATCCAATCCTTTCCTAAAGGAGCATCCGATATGTTCTTCAGGACAAATGAATTCTCATAGTAGCCGGGCTGCACTTCGGCAGCTCCCATCTCCCAAGGTCAATGACACGGGGGCTTTCGCCCCGTCAGTCGATTTACAACCGGAAATGACCAGCAGAAGGTACAGACTTCCCCATATTGCATATAGCATATTTCTCATAGGCTTTCCTGTTTTCTATATATCATTCTTTTTAGGCATTAATCACTCAATCGTTCGATGTGCAAAGTTTCTTTGCCCACTCCTTGCGAAGCATCGAAAGTCAGGCGATAATAACCGGGAACGAAACCGTTTCCACCTGTTATTCCATTGGAAGCAGACAGTTCGATTCCATCCGTGTCTCCGGACAATGAACCCTCTTGCAGTAGCATGCCTTTATCTTTATTCCATTGCAAATCGCTGTAAATTTCAATTTCGAAGGATTCCCATTCATGAGTGTTACTCAAATACACGGTGGTCTGGTACTTCTGTTCACCGATTGGCACAATATATCCTAACTGTGATATATCTTCCAAATTCCAGCCGCCACTATTATATGCCTCATTCCAGACAGGTGCACAAGTAAATCCGTGTCCTACCAGCCAGAAGCAAGTGGGAGCCGTATCACCCATCCGTGCCACCCAGATATAATTGTATTTAGAAGAATAATAGATCTCCCAAGTTCCCGATTTGCGCAGGAAGGTAAACTTGCCATTGTCCGGATTATAACTAAAGAAGTCGCGGTTGTAAGCGTGTTCCACATCTTCAAACCCGCTCATTTCGAACTCTTCACCTTGCGTAAAGCTAATCTGTGCACGGAAAAATCCCTCACTGGCTATCAACTCGGTTTCTTTAATTTTCAGGTTCTTTTGGTAGCCGACTACTCCCAGTTCAAAAGTCATCACATTGAAAGTGATCTGTTCGACAAACCAATCCCGGTAATCAAAAGCAAAGCTAGGTCCCGACGCTTCAATAAGGACTGCTGTATTGCTTGCTTCGGCAGCTCCCCAAATCAGTTTTGCATCATCCAATGACGCTGCGGTAGAGATCTTTCCGGATAGTTCCATCGGATAACCCTCCTCCGAACCGGAAACTTCCGTGAGGTACAGGTAAGGATTGTCCTCACTTCGGTTCATTTCTACCACCTCGCCGTTATAGTGAAGATAAAGCACTTCGGGAATCTGCGGACGGGTTATATGGAAATCAAATGTTTGAGTGACTTCACTACCTTCCACATTGATGGCTGTCAAGATCACCTTCGCTTCCTGATTCTCTTCAAGCCCGGCTTCAAACGGGATATAAATCCCTTTTTCAACAATCGAGACATCAGTGCCTTTCGTACGGATCGACTGCGAACTGACCAAAATCTCACCTGTCATTAATTTCACTTCCAGCGTAGACAAAGGAGTCTGCGGGTCGTGAATCTTCACAGAAAAGTAAAGGGAATCGGCAGCAGGTGTCTGATCGGTAGTCGAGAATTGCAATTCCGATATTTCGGGACACGAATATGGATACGTCACCCGGCCCTCTTCTTCGCTGCATGAAGCCAGCCAACAAACAGTCAGCCCCAGCAGCCATAAAAACAGATTATTGTGTTTCATCATTTTTTCTTTTAAAGTTTTACGTTCCTCTTTTTCATTAATAGCCTTCATTTTGAGTCAGATTGGTGTTCTTATCTTTCTCTCCTTGAGGAATCGGCCACAACTGCCGGAAAGCCTGCAAACCTGCAAACAGCAATCTGCCGTCTTTGTCTTTATGTTTCTGCATCACTTCCAACAAACGATTATTACGCACCAAGTCGAACCAGCGCTGACCTTCCATATACAATTCTAATTGGCGTTCGTTCTCTACCGCCAGGCGTCCTCTGGCCTGCCCCATATTTTCATCTAAAGAAGAAGGAGCAAAACCGGCACGTTCTCTAATGCTGTTCACAATCCGGATGGCTTCCGGGGTGCGGTCCAACTCTACCAGTGCTTCGGCTTTCAACAGCAGTATGTCTGCCAACCGCATCAAAATGATATTGGAAGTCTTCTCGCGAATTTTATAAGACAACGGGTAACTGTCTGCTGGCCAATAGGTATCATAAGGCACCGATTTCCAAAGAATACTGGATGCATAACGGGTATCTTTCTCTTTGTCGAATTTAGCAACCAGATCATGAGTAGGCGTACAATAACGTCGCCAGGTTACTGATCCGTCATCTTCTTTCAGCAATACCCAGTAAGCCCAATTCGGAGCATCGGAGGTGTAATAGACTTCGAAGATGCTTTCTGAAGAAAATTTCTTGTCGGGTTGCCACAACTCGTCAAAATTGCCGACCAGCGTATAGCCTTCTGCTATTACTTTGTCGCAAGCCTCAACCACTTTGGTATAGTCGCGTGTTGATTTCTCCCCTCTCGTTGCGAGCACTTTGGCACGTAAAGCATAGGCTGCTCCCTTTGGTTGCCTGGAAAATTCCTTTATTCTTGCTTACCAGGTAACGAATGGTATTTTTTCTTCATTCAGGTCGTCCAGGATCTGGTCATATATCTTATCTGCAGCAGAACGTTCCGGATACATCACCGGATACCATTTATCGAGGTTTTCGGCTGTAATGGTCGGAATCAAATCCAGCACCATCGGGGCATCACCCCATAAACGGACAATATCAAAATACGCCCATGCCCGCAAGAACTTGGCTTCTGCAATGACACGATTACGTTCTTCTGCTACGGTAGAGGCAGGGTCCATCATCTTCGTATTTTCAATCACACTGGTGGCGGTACCGGCCATCGAATAATACTGCGACCAGACCAGTTCTACTTTATAATTGGTAGAGGTCAGTTTCAACAAATCAAACTCCTGTTCGGCCACACCGTCTCCGCCGATATAACAATTATCGGACTGCACATCTCCAATGGTATAATTTTCCGACTGGAATATATCTGCTTTAAAACTCTCATACGCACCCTGCAACTCGGCCTGTGCATCTGCCAGACTTCCATATTTAGACTCCTGATCTTCCGTTCCGGTACCTTCCTGCATAAAATCCGATTGCGGTTTCTCATCCAAGAAACTACTGCATGAAACGACTAATGTACAGAGTACGACATACGCTAACTTTATCATGTTTTTCATTTTCGCAGCTATTAAAATTCAACATTCAAACCAAAAATTACCGCCCTCGATTGAGGATAAGTACCATAGTCCACTCCTTGAGCAACGGAGTCTCCGCCAAAAGCATTTACTTCAGGATCGTATCCTTTGTATTTTGTCAGTGTGAAGAGATTCTGTCCGGTGACGTAAGCCTGCAATCTGGACAGATGTATCTTATTCAACCATCTCTTAGGAAAACTATAGGATAAAGTGACTGTTTTCAGGCGCAGATAAGATCCATCTTCTACAAAACGGGAGGAGTTATGATTATTCTCTGTATTACCAACGCGGGGGACATTGGTAATCATACCCGGTCGTTTCCAACGATCCAACACACGAACCGACTGGTTTCTAAAGTCTGTCATGCCTTCCATATCAATACGCGACGCGTTAAAAATCTTATTGCCCTGACTTCCCTGCAAAAATATAGACAGGTCGAAACCGGCATACGAGAATGTATTCGTCATACCGTAAATAAACTTAGGCTGGGCATTTCCCAAAGTGGTACGATCTTCCGGATCGATAAAACCGTTACCATTCAAGTCACGATAGATAATATCTCCGGTTTCCGGATCAACGCCTTCTCACATGTAACCAAAGAATGTGCCTAACGGAAGACCTTCTTTCAGGATGACGGCTTTCTCCTTGGATTCGTACATTTCAGCATAATAATAGACTTTATTCAAGCCGAGCTTCGTCAACTTATTCCGGTTGAAAGATATATTGAAATCGGTATTCCACTGGAAGTTACCTTTAAAATTCTGGGAAGAGAGAGTGAACTCCATACCTTTATTCACCATCTCACCGTCATTTCTTGTCACACTGCTCGGCACTACATTCTCCGGCAGGCTGACTGTCAATAGCAAATCGGTGGTCTTCTTGTAGTAAGCATCTACCGAGAAGGATAAGCGGGAATCAAACATGGTCAGGTCGAGTCCCAGATTCCATTGGCTTGTTTTTTCCCAGGTCAGTTCTTTATTGGCTGCCGAGCCGGGTTTAATGGCAAGTCCCGGATATAAGTTTCCCTCCGAAACGGGCAGTTTACTGACGCTCATAGAAGCCATGTAAGCGTAGTTTCCAAAACCGCCCTGGTTACCGTTCATACCCCATCCGGCACGTAGTTTCAGGTCGGTAACAATGTCCTGTAAAGGTTGCATGAACTTTTCACCTGAAATTCTCCAACCTGCAGAAACAGAAGGAAAGTACCCCAACGATGTCCCGGGGCAAAACGGGAAGAACCGTCTGCACGGAAGTTAACCGTCAGCAAATAACGGCTGTCGTAATTGTAGGCTACACGACCCAGAAAAAGAGGCCAGCGTCCATGCGGAAGCAGAAGAACCGCAAGCGTCCTTATCCAGTTGATTGGCGGCACTGATGGAATGAATATCGGGATAAGACTCTGCCAGGTCGAAACCTGCCATCCACGAACCGTTATATTGTGCACGCTGCTGAGTAGCTCCTCCCAAAATGGAAAAGTTATGTTTGTTGAATGAACAATCATAAGTCAGTAAGTTTTCAAAAAGCCATTCGAAGTTTCGTGAGAAACTCTCTTCCACACGTCCTTTTGTACCCCGTCCGTCCGAAGTTGAAATCGGGTCCAGATAGTAGTCCCAATGTTCATTGGTCAGTTCAATACCGAAAGTCGTTTTAAACTTCAGTCCTTTGAGTATGTCAACCGTGAAGCCGAGTGAGCCATTTATATGATCTGTATTCGTGTTACTGTCTGCCGCATTGGCAGCCAGCGGATTCAAGATGCGTGCACCGTAAGCCTGTTCGTCATATTCGTTCGGATCATACGGGTTCCACTTCTGCATAAACGGAGGAGTATTCACAACGGGCAAGATGGAACCGGCACGCAAAGAACTGCGGCTTTCGTTCACCCATTGTCCGCCTGTATGCGAATATGCAAAATTGAGTGCCATTTTTAACCATTTGGTCTGCTCGCTATCCAAGTTTGCACGGAAATTATACCGATTGAAATGCGCTTTATCTACGATACCCTGTTCGTCAGAATAACCTCCGGATACAAAATATTGCAATTTTTCCGTTCCATTTGCCACGGACAATTGATAGTTCTGATTGACACCCGTACCGAAGAATAAATCAGTCCAGTCCACATAGCGCGTTTCACTTTCGGGGATGTTGGGGGCAACATCCGAAACAGCTTTCAAGTCTTTCATCAAGTCTTTATATTGCTCCGTATTCAACGCATCTATTTTTTTTCCTAATTTAGAGAAACCTACATAAGCACTCATTTTCACTTGTGGTGCACCGATCTTTCCTCTTTTAGTCGTAATCAACACTACTCCGTTTGCCGCACGTGCTCCGTAAATAGCTGCCGATGAGGCATCTTTCAGAATTTGCATACTTTCAATATCATTCGGACTGATATTCGATATATCATCTGACGGCAAACCGTCCACCACATACAGCGGTTCATTAGACGCCTGTACCGAAGTGGCTCCTCTCACCCGGATCGTCACTCCGGAACCCGGCATACCCGACGGCTGCACGACTTGAATGCCGGCCGCTTTTCCCTGAATAGCCTGTGCAGCTGTCATGATCGGACGTTCTTCAATGTCTGCCGTGGAAACGACAGATACCGCAGTAGTGATATCTTTCCGTCTCATAGAACCATATCCCACCACGACTACCTCTTCCAGTACCTGCGAATCTTCACTCAATGACACATTATATACATTCTGCTTATTGACCGTATGAGACTGGGAAACATAACCGATATAGGAGAAATTGACCTTTGCCCCCACAGGAGCTTCCAAAGAAAAACGACCGTCTATATCGGTAGCAGTTCCAATATTCTCTCCTTCCACTCTCACCGTGACACCAATCAAAGGTTCTCCCCTCCGGTCGGCAACAACACCTGTGATTGTTTTCTTATCGCCTTTCTGAGGGGCGTTCTGTTCACTCTTCAGAGTAAGCACCACTTGCTTACCCGATTCTATTTTATAACTAATAGATGATCCTTTGAAAACTTTTTTTCTAAAACCGTATCAATACTTTCATTGCTCACTGTCAATGAAATTTTTCGGTCCAATCCGGGAAGCTTATCTGTATAAAAGAAGCTGTAATCGGCCTTCTTTTCAATCACTCGTATCGTCTGACGTATCGTCTGATTCTTCACAGAGAAAGTGATCTGCGCACTTACCTCTTGAGACACAAACAGCAAGATACAACTAAACATAACAAGCCTGAATATGATATGTAATTGTTTTCTCATTAGTAATTAGCTTTAAATTCTTTTAAAATATAAGTCTGAAAATTAGACTTTTTATTATCTTTGTAAAATCGTGAAGCAAAAAGGATTCCCTTTCCCTTATCCGTATAAGGAAAAACTCTTTTTTACTATCATGTATAAACCGTATTTGATTTCGGGGTGGAATTATGCTGCTACATAATTCTACCCTCTTTGTTTTTTATGAGGTGTCTTCCATAAATCGTCTTTTTTAGTTAATACTACTTCCTATTCTCACCGTATCTCCTTCTAACTCATAGGTTAAAGGATAAGTAAGGCTTATAATATAAAATACATTATGCAAGCTGCTATTCCGGATGGTTCCGGAAAATGGCACGTTCTTCAGTTTTTCGAGTCAAACACGACTTTCACTCCGTACATCCGCTCCAGCGTAGTCGCGATCTCCGCTAAAGATGATGAATTAAAAATCAACATATTGTTCCGCCAAAAGTCGATTTCACGCATATCCGAGATTGCCGATTTAGTAAATGTCTGCTTGTTCTTATGGTATTCTACCTTTTCTCCGGGTTTCAACAAGGTAGCATCCGTTTTATTAGAAACCTTGACGCTTCCTTCTGCCAGCAGTGTCGTGACAGAATGATCGTCACGATAACCTTTCACATCAAAGGTAGTTCCCAACGCTTCTATCTCCAGATCATTGCAGCAGACGATAAAACGTTTTTTCTTTGTTTTTCGCCACTTCGAAATAGGCTTCTCCATCCAAATAGATTTTCCGGTCGGATTTGTTGTACTCCGCATCATAAGAAAGATGAGTGGCCGAATTTAACCAGACTTTCGTTCCATCAGGCAAAGTCAGATTCGCTTTCTGTCCATAATCGACTGCCACCATGAAAGGGTCTTGTGACACCTTATTCATTGTTCTACCCCAAAGTAAGCGGCCAGTCCTAAACAAACCGGTAATAAGATGGTGGCCGCTACCTTATATATAATAGGTTGCCAGCGCCGTTTCTTCGGAGACAGTATCTTGGACTCATCCAAATTCCTCTGCAGATGGTTCCACATTTCTTCTTCCACTGTCCTATCGATTTCGACGGCTGCTTCTTTCCACATTTGCTCGCAAAGCAGATTAAACTCATCACGAATTCCCGGTTTACGAATCCATTCAATAAGTATCCTTCTTTCTTCAGAAGAGGCCTCCTTCTTGAAGAATTTTTCCAATAGTACTATGTAATCGTGTTGCTCCATAATTTTCCTGTTCTATTTATACTAGTCTTGAGAGACAGAAAAGGACTACAGAGAAATCGAAATAATTCGGATATTAACTTTTATTAAAGCTTTCACGTTAGATATCGTGTAAGAAGAGAGAGACTGAAAAAGCAATTATTCCCAATTTGTCACGCAAGAAATCCAAAGAACGGTGCACCTGTGTGGCAACAGTCTTTTCCGAGATATTCAGCTGGTCTGCTATCTCACGATAGTTCAACCCTGATTTCCAGTAAAGCATAAAAACTTCCCGGCGTGCTGGAGGCAATTCTTCTAAAAGTTTCAGGATATATTCTTCCAAAAACAAATAATCCAGTTCTTCGTCTATCTCTACGGATTCGTCAGATGACTCATCCGAAAGCTTGTCTACATAATTTTGAAGCAGAAGTTCGCGTCTCACATAATGATATACCATATTTTGGGATATTTTAAAAAAGATAGCCGTCAAAGTTACCTTCCAGATTGATATTAAGCCGCTTCTCCCAGATATGGAGAAAAATATCTTGTGTGATATCTTTCGCCACCCCGGCATTGCTCACCATAGAAAGGACAAAATTGTAAATGCGAGCATTGTATCCACGATACAATGCCTCAAAAGCATTTTTATTTCCTTCTTTCAATAATCGAAGTTGCTGGGTGGTAATCATTATATTCAAAAATCAATATCATAGCATTTAAAAGGGAATAGAATACAAAAACACATCCTTGACATATCATATCATAAATTCAGCCATTTTGCTATAAAATTAATAGAAATTATTAATCAACAGCTACAATTTCGAACTTTTATTCCTACATTTGCGGTCAAATGATAACTTATTAACAAATTTCATAAATACCATGGCTAAAATAACGAAAGAAGCCGCTTTGCTCTATCATTCACAGGGCAAACCCGGTAAGATTGAGGTAGTGCCTACCAAACCTTACAGTACACAAACCGACTTATCACTCGCATATTCTCCCGGTGTAGCAGAACCTTGTCTCGAAATTGAGAAGAATCCGCAAGATGCTTACAAATATACAGCTAAAGGAAATCTGGTAGCTGTTATTTCTAACGGTACAGCAGTACTTGGTTTAGGTAATATAGGCGCTCTAAGCGGCAAACCCGTAATGGAAGGTAAAGGGCTGCTTTCAAAATCTATGCCGGTATCGACGTATTCGATATCGAAGTCGACGAGAAAGACCCGGAGAAATTCATTGCTGCCGTAAAAGCAATCGCTCCCACTTTCGGCGGTATCAATCTGGAAGATATCAAAGCACCCGAGTGCTTCGAAATAGAACGCCGTCTGAAAGAAGAGCTCGATATCCCTGTGATGCACGATGACCAGCATGGTACGGCCATCATCTCCAGTGCCGGACTGGTAAACGCCCTGCAAGTAGCCGGAAAGAAAATTGAAGATGTAAAAATCGTAGTGAATGGTGCCGGTGCATCTGCCGTATCTTGTACAAAACTATATGTTTCACTGGGTGCCCGCCTGGAAAACATCGTGATGCTGGACAGCAAAGGCGTAATCAGCAAGACACGTACTGACCTTAACGAACAGAAAAGATATTTTGCCACCGACCGCACAGATATCCACACACTGGAAGAAGCGATCAAAGGCGCTGACGTATTCCTGGGCTTATCCAAAGGTAACGTTCTGAGCCAGGACATGGTACGCAGCATGGCTCCGTCTCCTATCGTTTTCGCATTGGCTAACCCTACACCGGAAATCTCTTATGAAGATGCCATGTCAGCACGTCCCGATGTACTGATGGCTACCGGACGGTCGGACTATCCGAACCAGATTAATAACGTAATCGGCTTCCCCTATATCTTCCGTGGTGCCCTCGATACTCAGGCTAAAGCTATCAACGAAGAGATGAAAATTGCCGCCGTACATGCCATTGCCAACTTTGCAAAACAACCTGTACCCGACGTAGTGAACGCAGCCTATCACGTTAACAACCTCCTAGTTTCGGTCCGGAATACTTCATCCCGAAACCGGTTGACCCGCGTCTTATCACTGAAGTTTCCTGCGCAGTAGCCAAAGGCTGCTATGGAAAGCGGAGTGGCTCGCACTGAAATCAAGGACTGGGATGCTTACTGTGTACAGCTCCGCGAATTGATGGGTTACGAAAGCAAACTGACTCGCCAGCTTTATGACACCGCCCGTCGCAATCCGCAACGCGTGGTATTTGCCGAAGGTTCTCACCCCAATATGCTGAAAGCCGCTGTAGAAGCGAAAGCCGAAGGTATCTGTCATCCGATTGTATTAGGTAACGATGAAACCATCGAGAAACTGGCCAAAGAAATCGACCTCAGCCTGGAAGGTATCGAAATCGTAAATCTGCGCCATCCCAACGAATCGGAACGCCGCGAACGCTACTCACGTATCCTTTCCGAAAAGCGCGCCCGCGAAGGCGTCACCTACGAAGAGGCCAACGACAAGATGTTCGAACGCAATTACTTCGGTATGATGATGGTAGAAACAGGCGATGCAGACGCATTTATCACCGGTCTCTATACCAAATATAGCAATACGATCAAAGTTGCCAAAGAAGTTATCGGCATACAACCGCTACAAGCACTTCGGTACGATGCACATCCTGAACTCCAAGAAAGGTACCTACTTCCTGGCTGATACGCTTATCAACCGCCATCCCGAATGCCGAAACATTGATTGACATAGCCAAACTGTCTGATAAAACAGTTCGTTTCTTCAATCACACGCCGGTTATGGCCATGTTGTCGTACTCCAACTTCGGCGCCGATACCTCCGGCAGCCCTGTCAAAGTGCACGGAGCAGTGAACTATATGCAGAAGGAATATCCGGAACTCGCCATCGACGGTGAAATGCAGGTGAACTTTGCCATGAACCGCGAACTGCGCGACGCCAAGTATCCGTTCACCCGCCTGAAAGGCAAGGATGTGAATACATTGATTTTCCCGAATTTGAGTTCAGCAAACGCCGGTTACAAACTGTTGCAAGCAATGGATCCGGATACGGAATTCATCGGCCCTATCCAGATGGGATTGAACAAACCTATTCATTTCACCGATTTCGAAAGCTCTGTCCGCGACATTGTCAATATCACAGCTGTAGCCGTGATCGACGCCATCGTTGACAAAAAAAAAGAGCAGGTAAATGAAACGTCCGTTATCAAAATCACAAATAGTTTGCGTCAGTCTGCTTTGGCTGGCGCTTTGCTATTTAGTTCTCACAAAAGCCGAACGTATTGACGGGATGACAGTAGTAATGCTTGGCATTTCGGCAGCATTAGTCTTTATTCCTGTCTATAAGTCGATAAAAAGATAAATAAATATCTTTTTTCCTAGTTTTAATGCAATAAAATATCAAATTTGATGTTTTATTGCGTTTTTTTTATAAAATGCTTGCTAGTTCAATTTTTATCTTTACTTTTGCAACCGCATATGCAGATGTGCAAAAACAATCTAAAAGCACATAGTCAAACGGTATATTAGCAAATTGTCAAATTACACTTTATTTATATCAACCAATAAAGGAAAAAAAGATTATGAATGCAGCAAAGGTATTAGACGATCTGAAAAGAAGATTTCCCAATGAACCGGAGTATCATCAAGCAGTAGAAGAAGTACTTTCGACAATTGAAGAAGATACAACAAACACCCGGAGTTTGATAAAGTCAAACTTAATCGAACGTTGTGTATTCCTGATCGTGTTTTCCAATTCCGTGTAACTTGGATGGACGACAAGGGTAATATCCAGACCAACATGGGTTATCGCGTTCAGCATAACAACGCTATCGGCCCGTACAAAGGTGGTATCCGTTTCCACGCTTCCGTAAACCTCTCCATTCTGAAATTCCTTGCTTTCGAGCAGACTTTCAAAAACTCGCTGACTACGCTGCCTATGGGTGGCGGTAAGGGTGGTTCCGACTTCTCTCCACGCGGCAAGTCTAATGCAGAGGTGATGCGTTTCGTTCAAGCTTTCATGCTGGAGCTGTGGCGCCATATTGGTCCCGAGACCGACGTTCCTGCTGGTGACATCGGTGTAGGCGGTCGTGAAGTAGGTTTCATGTTCGGCATGTACAAGAAGCTGACTCACGAGTTTACCGGAACCTTTACGGGCAAAGGCCGCGAATTCGGTGGCTCGCTGATTCGTCCGGAAGCCACGGGTTACGGCAACATCTACTTCTTGCTGGAAATGCTGAAATCCAAAGGCACAGACCTGAAAGGTAAACCTGCCTGGTCTCTGGTTCCGGTAACGTAGCTCAATACACTGCTGAAAAAGTATTTGAACTTGGCGGTAAGGTTCTGACTATGTCTGACTCTGACGGTTATATCTACGACCCGGCAGGTATCGACCGCGAAAAGCTGGATTACATCATGGAACTGAAGAACCTCTACCGTGGCCGTATCCGCGAGTATGCAGAACAATATCCGGGTTGTAAATATGTAGAAGGAGCTAAGCCTTGGGGTGAAAAAGCTGACATCGCTCTACCTTCTGCTACTCAGAACGAACTGAACGGTGACCACGCCCGTCAATTAGTAGCAAACGGCTGTATCGCAGTATCTGAAGGTGCAA
>VOFD01000016.1_pt1 | contig 32000 bp, 57 predicted proteins | sample 5384101 | NCBI WGS metagenome assembly VOFD01 (sample SAMN12384723, study PRJNA508395) | human gut metagenome | isolation source: healthy gut C | host: Homo sapiens
ATGGTTTAAAATCCATCTGGTCGAGAACCTGTGTCTGAAGGTCGATACCAGGCGCAATTTCTGTCACTGTCAGGCCGTCTGCCAGCAGTTCAATAACAGCTCGTTCTGTCACGAATTTAACATTCATTTCATTTCTTCGAGCATAATTGCCTGAGAATGTAATCTGTTCAACAGAAGATACAAATTTTTTTTCTTCTTACCTTCCTGAACGATCACAAGCTTGCCATCTTCAACCTTCGTTTTAAGTCCGCCTGCTGTGAATGTTCCACAGAAAATACAGTTCTTTGTATTCTGGGAAATATTGATAAAGCCACCGCAGCCGGCAACGTTTGTTCCAAATTTACTTACGTTAACGTTACCATTGGAATCACATTCTGCCAAGCCAAGATATGTAACATCAAGTCCGCCGCCGTCATACAAGTCGAACTGGCTGACTTCCGGCAATTCAGCCCAGCCGTTAACTCCTGCACCAAAGGAGCCGCCGCCGCAGGAATACCGCCGATCATACCGGACCTCGGTTGTCAGTGTCAACTGGTCTGCAAATCCTTCTTCACCTGCAACAGTTGCAACTTTTTCAGGAATACCAACACCAAGGTTAACTACTCATGTTTGGAACGAGTTCCATCGCACATCGTCTGCCAATAAATTTTTTTTGGTTCCGAATGGCTCTGGAGCTGTAGCGCCTGCAGGAACTTTGTAAGCACCGGATAATGTCGGATTTACAAAGAAATCTGCGCACTGTCTGTGTGTTTCTTCCGGATTTTCCGGAACAACGATCGCATCAACAAAGATACCTGGGATCGCTACCTGTCTTGATGGAATCGTATCTGCAGCTACAATGTTTTTAGCCTGTACAATAACTTTACCGCCACAGCCCTTTGCAGCCATTGCAGCGGATAACATATCCAGCGGAAGAATTTCATCTTCAATCGTACAGTTTCCATTTGTATCTGCGGTAGTTACTGAATCAGGGAAATATTTGCCTTCGAAGCAGATAATATAAATATTCATCGCCTTCGATTTCGACAACTTTAATAATATCCTCTGTTGTACGGCTGTTTAATTTACCGCCTTCGAGACGCGGGTCAACGAAAGTTTCAAGACCAACATTGGTAATATAACCTTTACGTCCCTGACCCATCGCCCGGTACATTTCAATAATAACACCCTGAGGCAGATTGTATGCTTCTACCTGGTTATTATTAATCATATCAATAACCTTTGGAGCAAAACCATAATGGCCGCCAATCCAGCGTTTAATAAGGCCTTCCTTTGCCCAGCGTTCCTGCTGACCGCCTTTTTATTTCCCTGGCCGGCACCATACATAATTGTCAGGTTATTTGGAGTACCTGTTGCATCGAAAGAATCTGCGACAGCTTTCATAATCGCATCCGGTGTTCCTGCTGTCAGGAAACCGCTTGTAATGACACAATCGCCCGGCTGAATCATTGCAACAGCCTGTTCCATAGTAACTACTTTACTCATGCCAAAAACCTCCTCACAAACTCTATATTCCCAAATGAACCCCGGGAATATATTTCCGTTTAAAAATGTAATATAACTATACCGCCGTGAAACGCACCACTGAATCCCGGCAGTTATCATCAATCGTATCCGGGGGTTTAACGCCCCGGATACGGTCGTTGTTAAAATTATAACTTATTTCTCCATTTTTTCAATGCTTCTGTTAATTTTGGTATAATTGTTCTGCAATCTCCTACGATACCGACATCAGCAACCTCAAAAATAGGTGCTGTATTGTTCAGATTGATCGCAATAATCAGATCAGAATCTTCCATACCTGCCGCATGCTGGATCGCACCGGAGATACCTGCTGCAATATAAAGGTTCGGTCTTACGGTCTTACCTGTCTGTCCAACCTGACGGTCTCTGTCAATCCATCCGGCATCGACACATGCTCTGGAAGAAGAAATTTCGCCGCCCAGTTCGTCTGCCAGATCTTTCAGCATATCGAAACCTTCCGGTCCGCCGATACCACGTCCGCTAGCTTCTGTAATATCCACAGATTTCTTCGTATCTTTAACAACTTCACGGATCTTGATGTTCATGTCTGCTTCGCTGACACCGGCATCAAATACTTCAACCGTACCTGTCTTTGAATCGTCTGCTGCAAGCGCCTGCATAACGCCCGGACGAACAGTTGCCATCTGAGGACGGAAGTTTGGACAAACGATCGTTGCCATGATGTTTCCACCGAATGCCGGACGGGTCATCATAAGACCTTTTGTTTCCGGATCAATCTCCAGTTTTGTACAGTCGGCTGTCAGGCCGGTATGTACTCTGGCAGATACACGCGGTGCCAGATCACGGCCAATTGCTGTTGCACCGTAGATAACGATTTCAGGTTCTTTGGCTTTGATTACAGCGTTCATCGCTTTTGCGTAAGGTTCTGTGGAATATTCACCAAGTACCGGAGCATCAACTGCGATTACCTGGTCTGCGCCATGTTTAAATAATTCTGCAGCGGCTGCCTGGATGCCATCGCCTAAAAACAACAGCAACAACTTCCTGGTTCAAATCTGCAGCCAGTTCTTTTTGCTTTTACCAATCAGTTCATAAGCAACCTTCTGGATAACTCCATCTCTCTGCTCTGCAAAAACATATACATTCTTACTCATTGTTTCACCTGCTCCCTAATTAAATGATGTATTTTTCTTTTTTAACTTGTTAATAATGATTTCAACCGCTTCATCGGCACTGACATCTTCATGAAGAACGCCAGGTGCTTTCACCGGTTTCGTGAAGGATTTCTACACCTGGGTGGGAGAACCCTTCAGGCCCAGGTTGGAATCATCAACGGCATCTTTAATATCTTCATAGCCCCATACTTTGACTTCTTTTTTCTCTGTATGCGTCGAAGATACCGCCGACACTCATGTAACGAGGTTCGATTTCCTCACCGAGAGTTGTGATTAACAATGGTGTTTTTGCTTCAATAATATGATAACGGTCTTCAAAATTTCTGCGGAACAACGGTATCATCGCCTTCAACATCAACGCTTGCTGCGTAGCTGACATGAGGGATTCCGAGATGTTCTGCAATCTGAGGACCAACCTGAGCGGTATCACCATCGATCGCCTGACGTCCGGCTACGATTAAATCATAGTCGAGTTTTTGATAGCGCCGGCAATTGTTGAAGATGTTGCCCATGTATCAGCGCCGCCGAACTTTCTGTCGGATACAAGCACTGCGTCGTCAGCGCCCATAGCCAGAGCTTCACGAAGCGCTACATCTGCCTGCATAGGTCCCATGGAAACAACCGTAACCTTTGCTCCGGTTTTTTCTTTAATCTGTAATGCAACTTCGAGAGCTGCTTTGTCATCAGGGTTAATAATACTTGGAACGCCGTCTCTGATAAGTGTTCCGGTAACCGGATCAAGTTTAACTTCTGTGGTATCCGGAACCTGTTTAATACATACTACAATATTTTTCATGTCCTGATTCTCCTCTCCAAAATACTAATGTAACAATGAACCAGAGATAACCATTCTCTGAACTTCGGAAGTACCTTCATAGATTTCAGTAATCTTGGCATCTCTCATCATCCGTTCGACCGGATAGTCTCTTGTGTAACCATATCCACCGTAAAGCTGTACAGCCTTTGTTGTAACAGCCATTGCTGTTTCTGCTGCAAATAATTTTGCTGTAGCTGCATCCACAGAGAACGGAAGCTTCTGATCTTTCTTCCATGCTGCTTTATATACCAGATATTTTGCGGCTTCTGTTTTTGCAAACTGATCTGCAAGCTGGAACTGTGTATTCTGGAACTGGAAAATTTTCTTTTCCGAACTGTTTTCTTTCGTTTGTATACTTCACTGTTTCTTCAATAGCACCTTCAGCAAGGCCCAGCGCCTGAGCAGCGATACCGATACGTCCGCCGTCCAGTGTCTTCATAGCGAGTGCAAAGCCTTTGCCTTCTTTGCCCAGCATGTTCTCTTTTGGAACGATACAATTTTTCGAAAATCAATTCACATGTGGATGAACCGCGGATACCCATCTTCTTCTCGTGAGGGCCTACGGAGAATCCAGGATAATCTTTTTTTCTACAATAAATGCGGAAATACCTTTGGTTCCTTTCGATTTGTCGGTCATAGCCATTACGATGAAAACATCTGCAAATTCAGCATTTGTAATGAAAATCTTGGAACCGTTCAATACGTAATGATCGCCATCCAGAACAGCCTTTGTCTGCTGCATGGAAGCGTCTGTACCTGCACCAGGTTCAGTCAGTGCGAATGCACCGAGTTTTTCACCCTTTGCCAGAGGTACTAAATATTTCTGTTTCTGTTCTTCGGTACCGTGCTCAAGAATCGGTGTTGCGCATAAGGATGTATGTGCGGACATAATAACTGCTGTTGTTCCGCAAACCTTTGCCATCTCTTCAACAGCCATGATATATGTGAGGACATCTGCACCCTGTCCGCCGTATTCCTTCGGAATAGGAATACCTAACATACCATATTTAGCCATTTTCTCGATGGTTTCCACCGGGAATCTTTCTTCTTCGTCCACTTCCTGAGCAAGCGGCTTAACTTCTTTTTTCTGCAAAGCTTCTGTATAACTGTTGTGCCAGAAGATGCTCTTTTGATAAACCAAACTCCATAAAATACTCCTCCTTAAACTTATAATTTCTTTTCAGTAATTATATCCCGCAAGTTCCGTGCCAAGTTTTATTTCTCCAGAACCCCCATTTTTACTGGATTTTTTGTTTTTTTTCACAATTGCGTATGCATTTTTGCATTTCTATGCTTTATAACATACACTATCTTGCAACAATTGCCTGCAAATTATAATTACCGAAATAAAAAGTCACTAAAATTACAGTTCTATCATAGCACATTTTTGATAAATTGACCATCAATTTGCTAAATTTATCCTTTTTAACAATTTTCATGCATAATTTTTGCTATCATTTTGACAGGACTCAATTTGAATACATTTTCCAATCTTTTTCTACATTTGAACCAACATTGACCCCCAGGTCAGGCCGCCGCCAAATCCGGAAAGAACGATCAGATCCCCTTTTTTATCCTTCCGCTGCGGATGCCTTCATCCAGGGCGATCGGCACACTGGCAGCCGAGGTATTTCCGTAACGTTCCATATTTATAAAAAACTTTTTTCTTCCGGAGCTTTCAGCCGTTTTGCCGCAGAACGTATAATCCGTAGATTGGCCTGATGAAGAACAAAGCAGTCCACATCGTCAATACTTTTTCCGCTTTCTTCAAGAAGTTTCCGGATACTGGCCGGAACCTGGGATACGGCAAATTTAAAGACTTCCTGCCCTTCCATATGAACATAACATTTTTCCGGTCCTTTTTCCGCCGGACGGAAAGGATTTTCCACCGGACGCCCCGGCAGGCTTAAAACGCTTCCTTTTTTCCGTTGGACCCCAGATCGGCCGCCAGAATCCCTTCCTCATTTTCACTGACACCGACAACCGCCGCACCCGCGCCATCGCCAAAGAGAATACAGGTGCTCCGGTCTGTCCAGTCCATAATTTTTGATAAAATTTCTCCGCCAAGAACCAATACCTTTTTTGGCATGACCGCTCTGAATATACATCTGTGCCGTCGTCAGGGCAAAAATAAAGCCCGAGCAGGCAGCGCTCAAATCAAAGCATACGGCGTTGTCCGCTCCGAGAACCCGCTGAAGGCTGCTTGAGAGATTCGGCAGCGGATGATCTGCCGTCAGTGTGGCTGCGATAATCATATCCAGCTCCCCGGCTTCGACGCCCGACTGGTCCATCGCCTGTCTGGCCGCTTCTTCACAGAGTTCCAGCAGTGTTTCCTTCGCCGCGATCCGGCGCTGACAGATTCCGGTCCGCTCCCGGATCCAGGTATCGCTCGTATCCAGAAATTCCGCCAGATCATCATTTGTAACAACTCTTTCAGGAAGGCCCCGTCCTGTTCCCAATATTTTTGCTCGTGTCATATTTATATCCTTTCAATTTACATATGATTTCAAATAGTTTGATATTCAAAGTATATGTCTTTTTTTGCAGGAATGTCAAGAAAAGGGAAGCCGAACGGCCATTAAACCAGTTCAGCTTCCCTTAAATCTTTTTATTTATTTGATGCGTCGGCTTCGATCCGGGTGATTTTTACCGGATATTTTTTCATATGCTTCAGCAGCGCCTTTGAATTGACCATATAGCCCTGGATTTCAAAAAGCAGCTTTCCGGAACGATTGTAAAATTTAAAGCTCTCGCACATCGATGATTCCAGCCGTTCAATTTTTCCGACAGTCTTCGCCACACAGGTCACTTTTTGCCCCAGATTGGCTGATAAGTCAGCGTATCGCCTTCAACAGTCAGATTCTTTTTGAAATATACATATGCAAAAGCAATCGCTGCAGCCACACACAATCCCGCCATAATATATGTAGCGATCGCCTGTCCTGCATTATCATGAGTCACACCCATCCAGATGAGAATCGCCGCGATCAGCACGGTGAACCCTGCGAGAACCAGCCAAAAGCTGTTCTCCGTCACTTTAAAATTGTTTTCATCGGTCACCTGAGTCTTTCCCGGCTGTTTCATCATATTCAATGCCGCAATTACCATAATGACACATAACACCAGAATCGCCCAGGACTGCACAACCGGTATTATCTGAGCCATCTTATCCATTTCTTTTCCTCCTTAATTCATGACATCCGCCATCAGTTCTTCCGGCGTAATTTCATTCTTAAGAAGTCCTTTTTCCTTCAGCCAGTCGATATTTGCCTGCCATACTGAAGCTTCCTGCGCGCCAAAGGTGCCTTCGGAAGATGCCAGCACCGGCAGGAGCACTTCCATACTCCGCATTTCGACATCTTTATCCAGCGGGAAATTTTCTTCATTCTGATTTTTCAGTAAAATATCCAGAACTGCTTCCGGGTCTGCCTTCATATCTTCAAACCCTTTGGCCGAAGCTCTCATGAATGCCGCCAAAACATCAGCGTTGTTGTTAATCATATCATCACTTGTGACAAAATCAACTCATAGCTGCCCGGCACGCCATATTCATGCGGATAAAAAATAATTTACTTCAAATCCTTCCTTTTCCATCTGAGGCACTTCATGATTCACCATGCAGCCGATGGTCGCATCCACCTGGCCGGTCGTCATCGAAGACATCAGGTCAAAACCGACATCCACCATCGTCACAGAATCCGCAGAAACGCCGGCGGTTTCCATCATTTCCCGAACCATCGCTTCACTCCAGTTCGGTTCAGGAATAGCCGATCGTCTTTCCGACCAGATCCTTCGGACTCTGAATATTTTTTCCTTCAGTGACAAAATGATATTCAGGTCTGACTGAGTCAGGGCTCCGATACAGCGGATCGGCACATCCTGGTTTGCCCGGGCCATAATCACATCCGGCAAATAGTAAATGCCGACTTCCGCCTTGCCTGCCGCCGTCAGAGACATGGCGTCATTTGTGTTGGACGGAACTGGACATTCACTTTAATTCCCTCTTCCGCATAGTAGCCTTTTTCAATCGCATCATAGATAAATGCATGCACCGCATTCGGATACCAGTCCAATACCACATTGACTTCCTTCAGATCGGCTGATGCGCCGCTTTCTTCCTGAGCCCCCTCCGGGCTGTCGGTTGACGCCGTTTTTCGGTTGTTTTCTGTCCGCAGGCGGTAAATCCCATCAGTAAGGCACCGCACATAAGAATTGCCAGTATTTTTTCATAGCTCTTTCCTCCATTTAATTAAAATATTTTCAAGCAGGCTGATTATTCCCACGAAGATCATGGCTACTGCCGATAATAAAAAGAATCGGTGCAAAAACGCCGGCTCCGTCAAGCTGCGTCATCATCCGCCGGCTGAAATACCCGAGGCCGCTCTGGGCTCCGAGCCATTCTCCAATGGCAGCGCCGATCACACTCAAAGGGAATTGCCATCTTTATGGCAGAAAAAAGTGAGGCAGCGCCGTCGGCAGCTTGAGTTTCAAAAAATGTCCTTTTTGGACGCGCCATAACTAATCAGCAGCTCCTCCATTTCCCGCTTTGCCGATTTAAACCCGTCAAAGACGGTAATCGTAATCGGAAAAATGTCATCAGTATCGTCACCACAATCTTACTCCAGATGCCATAGCCAAACCATACGACAAAAAGGGGCGCGATCGCCGTTGTCGGAATGGTCTGGGAAGCGATCACAATCGGGTACAGCGCCCGTTCGATCACCGGGTTCACATCCATGAGCACTGCCAGGCCGATACCGAGCACCACAGAAATCAGCAGACCGATGAGCGTGACTTTCATCGTTGCCGGCAGATGGATCAGAAACAGGGGTTCTCTGAGCTCCCAGAGCTTTTTCAAAATCCCCCGTCGGTGTCGGCAAAATATACGCCGCATTCATCATCCCCGCACCAAACTGCCAAAGGAAAAGCAGGACTGCCAGAAAAACAACGGAAGGTCCATATCGTTTCATCTTAATTCACCTGCTTTCTGAGCTGACGGGTCAGCTTTTCTTTCAGCATCTCTATATCCGGCCGCCGCAAAAACTCCCGGTTTCTCGGATAGCCCTCCGGCACATCCACAACCTCCAGATGGGTCATCGGCGTTTCCGTGATAATATAAATTTTCTTTGAAAGAAAGACCGCCTCTTCCACATCATGGGTAATAAACACGATGGTTTTATGAAAATGCTCCCACTGATGAAGCAGCCATTCCTGCATATCCATCCGGGTCAGAGCATCCAGCGCGCTGAAGGGCTCATCCAGAAGCATGAGATCCGCCTCTGTCAGCAGTGTCCTGGCAAAAGGAAATCCGCTGGCGCATTCCGCCGGAAAGATCCTTCGGATATTTGTTCCGGTAACCCTCCAGCCCCACCTGTTCCAGCACCCGGGGCACCCGCTCCTTCTGTTCTTCCCGGCCGATTTTCTGTATTTCCATCGGAAGGCAGAGATTTTTTTCAATCGTCCGCCAGGGAAATAAAAGGTCCTTCTGGGGCATATACCCCGCATAACTGCGGATTTGATGGATTTCTTTTCCATCAACAAAAAAAATTTCACCGTTCTGCGGTTCCAAAAGCCGGTTAATCAGCCGGAAAACCGTACTTACCGCAGCCGCTGGCGCCGATCAAAGAGACAAAGGCGCCCCGTTCCACGTGAAAAGAAAGGTTTTCCATCATCGCCGTTTCATCTTCCGGATATCGAAAGGTTACATTTTTAAAAGTCAGCATTTTTTACATCTCCATATTCCATGCCATATCCCAGAACATGGCTTCGTAGCGGCTGCAGTTTACAAAAACCTCTTTCAACTCCGCCACCCGGGCCCGGCTGATTTTTTCTCCAAGGGTATTGACTAAATATAATATCTCATCATTCATTTCATTATATTCTTTTTGAAGTATAGCCTTTGACCCATTCACCGTAAAACGGATGCTGAACGGATTCCGGATAAGCCGCAGCCACCTCGCGGCCAATCTCCGCATAACTCCAGGCACAGGAGAGGATCGCCACCAGAATATCCAGCACATCTCCCTTAAATCCCACATTCAGCATATAGCTTGTATAAGAAGCGTTGGCAAGGCTCATGGATGCTCTGGCAATATCCTCATCGGTAATCCCAAGGCGTTCCATATAGCCGGAATGGATATCCATCTCACCGCCCAGCGTATCTTCCACAAACCATGAAAAGCGCCGGATCATGGACGGTTCTTTGGCTTTTACAACGCCCAGAGCAAACACCTTGGCATATTCATATAAATATAAATAGTCCTGCAGCATGTAAAACCGGAACTTTTCAATCGGAAGGCTTCCGTCCCCGATGCCCTGTACAAAAGGATGTTTCGGATACCCTTTCCAAATGTCTTTTACACTTTCATACAATTCGTCTGTTAATGTCATTTTTTCTCCTCCATAGCGGTATGCTCAGTGCATCTTTTTCCAGAGCGCTTCTGACTTTACAAAAATATGCTGTAAAATCAAAAAGGACTTTCCAAAAGGAAAGCCCATTCTATATCTGTTTATCTGCTTCCCCCGCATCAAGTTCAAGGGTCACGTCCTTCGGACGCTCTCAGCTTTCGCTCCCCCAGCACACCTTTATTCATTTACGGACATACATCCTCCGGATGTATGCAACATCATTTGCCATTTCAGTATAACACAGTCTGTGCATTTGTAAAGTTTTATTTCTTTCCGCCTGCCGTTTTTGAAATAATATATCTCGGCCGGCCTTTGACTTCCTCGTAGATTTTAGCAATATAATAACCGATAATCCCCAGACTCATCATCACAAGACTCCCTGATAATGAGCAGCAGCAGTATGACCGTGGTAAAGCCTTCCATCGCCTGACCGCCAAAGTATTTCACCAGGGATTCGATCCCCAGAATTATTGCGAGAACAAACATAAATGCGCCTGCCACCGTCACAATCTGAAGCGGCACCGACGAAAACGCCGCAATATTGGTCACCGCGTATTTCACCAGTGACCAGGTAGACCATTTTGATTCCCCGGCCTCCCGTTCCCGTACATCAAATTCAACCGTAGCTGTCTGAAAACCGATCCAGGATGAGAGGGCTCTGAAAAAGCATTCCGCTCCGGCATCCCGAGCAGAACAGCAACTGCTTTCCGGTCCAGCAATTTAAAATCGGATGCCCTGGACATGTCGATTTTTGTCGCCTTACTCATAATTTTGTAAAACATTCCGGCGCTGGCCTTATGGGCCGCCCCTTCCCTGCCACGGCTCCGTTTAACACCTTCCACGACCTCATAGCCGTCTTCCCAGAGCCGGTACATCTCTACCACCGTTTCCGGCGGATGCTGCAGATCGCAGTCCATAACGACCACACAGTCGCCGCCAGCTTCTGCCAGGCCGGCAAAATCGCCGCTTCTTTTCCAAAATTTCTGGAAAACTTAACGCCCCGGACAGCGCTGTTCTTCCGGGACTGTTCTTCTATTTTAATCCACGTTTGATCCCTGGAACCATCATCGACAAATACAAGTTCAAAATCAATATGCTCTGAGCCCAATAATTTGTCAGACACTCAGATGCTTTGTCAATCATCATTTCTTCATTATATGCCGGCAAAACAACAGATAATAATGCCATCTGAATTCCTCTTTTCTGTGATACAAATTTATTATGAAGCGTTCCCTATTATACACTATTTTTTCCTGTTTGCAAAATGATTCTTCACGGATAAAATGCCCGGAACGTCCGCCGTCTTTTTTCCAGAAGACAGATTTTTTCGATGACCATCCCCGGTCTATTGCCTTACACATATCATAAATCGTCAGCGCCGCCGCGCTGACACCGTTCAGCGCCTCCATTTCGACGCCGGTTTTTCCTCTGGTCTTTACAGTCATACGAATCTCGATACCGTCGCCTGCCTGGGTGAACTCCACATCTGCCCCGGTCAGAAGCAGCGGATGACACATGGGAATCGTCTCAAAGGTCCGCTTTGCCGCCATAATTCCGGCCACCTGGGCCACCGAAAGGACATCGCCTTTTTTGATGCCGCCGCTCAATATCCGTTCCAGAGTCTCTTTTTCATACTTATTTTTCCAAAGGCCACTGCCACACGCCGGGTCTCATCTTTTTCCGAAACATCCACCATTTTTGCCCGGCCCTGATTATTTATATGGGTCAATTTCATATTCTACCTCTTACTTTTTCCAAAAAAGGCGCTGATTCATAAACTGAATCAACGCCTTGTTTTATCACATTCTAAAAAATGACAGACTTTTATTACTGAGCCTGGATTTTCTTAACTTCTTCAATTAAAACTTTGATTGCTTCTGTAGCGTTTCCAACGATACCTACATCAGAGTATTCGAAGATGGTTGCGTCTTCATCTTTGTTGATAGCAACGATGAAATCAGAACCTGTGATACCGGATACGTGCTGTGCTGCACCGGAGATACCGGCAGCAATGTATAATTTAGGAGCAACAATCTTACCGGACTGTCCTACCTGATGTGCACGGGAAATCCATCCTTCATCGATAACAGGTCTTGTAGCACCAACAACACCGCCCATTAAGGAAGCAAGTTCTTTAACGAGTTCGAAGTTTTCTACACTGCCCATACCACGTCCGCCAGCAACGATAACGTCTGCTTCTTCAAGGTTAACGCTTTCAGAAATTTCCTGAACAGTATCAACAACTTTTGTTTTTGCTGCAGGGATTTCAACTGTTTCAGCGATAATGTTTCCGTCTTTTTCAGCCGGTTCAGCTTTTTTGAAAACACCACCACGAACGATAGCAACAGCTGTACCTTCAACAACGGATTCAGAAATAACTGTACCGCTGTACATAGGGGAAGAAAGAACAACTTTACCGTCAGCTTCTTTAACAGCAATAACGTCTGTTACACAGCCTGCTTTTAATGCAGCTGCAATTCTTGCGCCCATGATCTTACCGTTAGCAGTTGCGCCAACAAAAATCATTTCAGGAGCATATTTTTTTAACAACTTCTGCAAATGCAGCAACAACACTTTCATCACCTTCAACACCGGCAACAGTGATTGCTTCATCAGCACCATAGTTAATAGCTTCTTTAGCAGCGTCCGCTGCACCGATAACAACAGCAGTTACTTTTTCAGCAATTGTTTTAGCGCCAGTAATCATTTCAAGACTTGCGTTAACTGGTTTGCCTTCTGCTGTTTCAATATATACCATTACATTTTTGCAACCCATGACATTTCCTCCTTTAGATTACCTTATAAAACTTTAGCTGCTTTCATCAATTCAATAGCTTTTTGCCATTGTTTCTTCGAAAGATTCTTCTTTAATCTTAACACCAGGAGCTTTTTTAGGCGGTGCTGCTTTTGTAAGAACTGTAACAGCCGGAGCAGCTACATCACCAAGAGTGATTTCGTTGATCGGAATCTTTCTTGCTGCCATTTTGCTCTTGATTGTTGGGTATCTAGGATCATATTCAGGTTTTGTAACAGTAACAACACATGGCAGTGGAGCTTCTACAACATTGTAGCCTTCTTCTGTCTGCTGTTTTGCTTTGATGCCGCCATCGATTGTTTCGATGTCGATCAGTTCTGTAACAAGAGGCAGTTCAAGATCAGCAGCTAATAAAGCGCCAACCTGGCCAGATGCACAGTCTGTAGATTCTTTACCGCAGAATACGATATCGAATTTATTTCCAAGGGCTTCTTCAATCTTAGCAACAGATTTTGCTAAAGCATCAGCTGTGCTGATTGTATCTGTAACAACATCTTTAACGATGAAACCGTTGCTTGCGCCTACAGCAAGACATGTTTTGATCGCATCTTTTGCACTGTCCGGACCTACGGATACAACAGTGATTGTTCCGCCTACAGCTTCTTTAAGCCGTGTAGCCATTTCCAGAGCATATGTATCAAAAGCGTTAACAACAGGTGTTACATTCGCAAGATCTGGTTCGCCAGTTGCAGGATTCATTTTGATTTCTACAGAATCATCTGGCACCTGTTTAATACAAACTAATATTTCCATCTCGGTTTCACTCCTTAATTCTAATACAGCACAACTGGTGTGCAGGCCTTAACCCCACACCAGTTGCCTGAAAATTATCAATAATTATTATTTGTTAGCACCCATCCATCCGGAGATTACCATACGCTGAACTTCACTTGTTCCTTCGTAGATTTCTGTGATCTTAGCATCACGCATCATACGTTCGAATGGATAATCACGGGAGAATCCGTTACCACCTGCAAGCTGAACAACGCGACGAGTAACGTCGGAAGCTGTGTTTGCAGCGAATAATTTAGCCATAGCAGCTAAATGGCTGTATGGTTCGCCATCCTGTTTAGCCTGAGCTGCACGGTAAAGAAGAAGACGAGCTGCGTCAACACTTGCCTGCATATCAGCATACTGGAACTGTGTATTCTGGAATTTCCAGATAGGTTTTCCAAACTGGATACGTTCTTTAACATATGCCATACCAGCATCGATAGCACCCTGAGCAACACCAACTGCCTGAGCAGCGATACCAATACGGCCGCCATCAAGTGTTGTCATAGCGATCATGAAACCTTTACCAGCTGGTCCTAAAAGGTTTTCCTTTGGAATTCTGCAGTCATCGAAGAACAGTGAGCATGTGGAAGAACCACGGATACCCATTTTCTTTTCATGTCCGCTGATTGTGAATCCAGGTGTTCCTTTTTCGATGATGAAAGCGGAGATACCTTTTGTTCCAGGAGCTTCTGTATCAGTTTTAGCAAAGATGATAAATACATCTGCATATGTAGCGTTTGTGATGAACACTTTAGATCCGTTGATGATGTATTCATCGCCATCTAAAACAGCTGTAGATTTCTGCATGGAAGCATCTGTACCAGCGCCTGGTTCTGTAAGTGCGAAAGCACCTAATTTTTCACCGGAAGCCAGTGGTACAAGATATTTCTGTTTCTGTTCTTCAGTACCATACTGGAAGATTGGCCAAGAACAAAGAGATGTATGAGCAGATAATACAACAGATGTTGTAGCACAGTGTTTTGCTAACTCTTCACAGCATGCAACATATGTCATGTAGCTCTGTCCAGCACCGCCGTACTCTTCTGGATATGGAATACCCATCATACCCATTTCTGCAAGACCATTGCGTGCTTCGATAGGGAATCTTTCTTCCTCATCGATTTCTGCAGCTCTTGGTGCAACTTCTTTCACGGCATAGTCGTGTAACATATCAATAATTTCCTGTTCTTCTTCGTCGAAATGAAATTTCATTTCCTAAGCCCCCCTTAAACACAATAGTGATAAATCATTTATAAATATTATTATATAAATTACAGTTTCTGACAGACTTTTCCTGGGTTCAGGATCATCTTAGGGTCAAATGCTTTCTTGATGTCGAGCATGAGACGCATGTTAACTTCGCCTTCTGCTTCTTCAAGATATTTTAATTTACCGGAACCGATAGCATGTTCACCGGATACAAGACCGCCAACACGTGTTGCTTCAGGATAGATTACATCGAAGAAATCGTCTGCTTTCTTCTTGAAGTCTGCAACGCTGATCTGGTCATCACCGATAATGTAGATATGAAGGTTACCATCACCTGCATGTCCGAAACTTTCAATCTGAAGTCCCATATCTTTACCGGTTTTATATACAAATTCAACATATGGAGCAATCTGGTCAAGCGGAACAACAACGTCACATTCGTCGAGTAATTCCAGACCGTCTTTCCATTTTGTTTCAGATTTAATAGCTTCCAGGAAGGAGCTTCTTGCTGCCCATGCATCTTTGATCTTAGCCGGAGTATCTGCAACGAGAACGTCGATAGCGCCGTTTTCAAGTGCGATTTCAGAAGCCTGTTCCATGATTTCTTCCAGTTCATCCATGTCTTTTCCATCGAATGTTGTCAGCAGGAATGCCTGAGCTTCAACGCCGTCAACAACCTTAGGGAATGTTGCTTTTCCGATGTATTTTTCGGATTTATCAACGATTGCTCTTTCCATGAATTCCAGAGCCTGAGGATCAAGATGGTTTTTCTTGAACAGAGGAACTGTGGAAATACAGGAATCCAGATCTTCGAAAGGAATTACAAGACTGATAACTGCCTTCGGAGCAGGAATGATCTTTAATGTTAATTCTGTGATGATACCCAGTGTACCTTCGGAACCGATCATAAGGTTCAGTAAGGAATATCCTGAAGATGTTTTGGAAACCTTGCTTCCAAGTTTAACAACTTCACCAGTAGCAAGAACAACTGTCATAGCACGTACATAATCTCTTGTAGCGCCGTATTTACAAGCTCTCATACCACCTGCGTTTGTTGCTACGTTACCACCAACACATGCGAACTTTTCACCTGGATCTGGTGGGTACATAAGTCCCCGGCTCACGCAGTCTTCTGCGAGATCATTTAAGAGAACACCTGGCTGAATACGAACAACGAAGTTGTCTAAATCGTAGTCAAGGATTTTGTTCATCTTAGTTGTATTAATTACGATACCTCCGGCGATCGGAACTGCAGAACCTACAAGGCCTGTACCAGCACCTCTGGCTGTTACTGGAATCGTATTTTCATAACAAATTTTAACAACTGCTGCGATTTCTTCTGTAGTTAAAGCATCAACAACAGCTTCTGGCATAGCTTTACCATAGATAGACATCTCATCATGTGTGAAATCATCGTTGATTTCTTCACCTACGTAAACCCGGCCTGGTGCGATTTCTTTAAATTTCTCCACGATTTCTGGAGTCACTTTACCGTATGCACTCATTTTAACATTCCTCCTTAATAATCCTTAATAACCCTTTATTTTATTTATGTACTGTACATCTGTGATGTGCAATAGCCCATATTGATAACGGACAAAAAGGGCCTAAGTGGTCCTACCATTTATATGGACAATGATAAAATACTTCAGCCTATTTGTCAAGTCATTTTTACTGTTTCTCTCTGGTTTTTACGGTTATTTTTTTAGAAGCATTGCACAGTTCTTTGTTTATCTTTCGGTAATTTTTTGTTTTTTCGCACAAATAGTTTGTCTTTTTTTTGTCAATTTCTGAACAGATTCATGAAGGCCGATTTATCAAAATTTTCGGATTATTTTTCTCATTTTTGATAATTAGCATGCAAACTATCTCTTTTCGAAATATTCAATCAACTGTCGAGGTATTGGTAAATGTAAATATAGTGTCGGTCGAGGGCGTCATGTCCCAGACGAATATCCTTGTCCCGCACGGCTTTAATAAGATCTTTGTGGGTTTGCATGAGTCCTTCGCGGTTTTTTGCGTCACTCAAAATACGAACCCGCATGTCTTTGACATATTGATCCATCACCTGAGTTAATGCCAAAAAATTAACAATAAGATAATTATTATGCGATGCTTCTGCCACCAGATAATGGATTTTTTATCATGTCTGGAACGGATATTTTCTTCCATCGATGTCTCCAAAATGCTCATATGATATTCCATTTCTTCAATCTGCTCTTCGGTGGCATGATGGACCGCCAGCGATAAGGCCTGAGATTCCAGTGCATAACGGAATTCACTGATTTCCCGGTAGGTCGTTCCCTCGACGGCAAACATCAGAGTCATGACCCGGATCAGTGTGCTTTCAAAATTTCCCGTAATATAATTTCCCGAACCCTGCTGGCAGTAAAGGGCGCCCATCTGCTCCAGTATCCGCAGTCCTTCTCTGACGGAAGTCCGGCTCACATTAAGCTGCTGGGCCATCTCCCGCTCGGAAGGCAGCTTATCCCCTGTCCTGCAGACGCCGTCCAGAATCTGCTTCTGGACGTAATCTACAACTTTTTCATAGGATTTTTCCACACAAATCAGTCCTGTCTTACTTATTAATTCTCTTCGGTTCGCAGGGGCTGAAAACTTTTTAGTATGCTTTACCCCAATATACCATTGCCTTCGCCGGTTTTCCGCAGCAAACGCACTTATCTGATAAATGTTCCTGAGCAAAAGGCATGCACCGGGATGTTGCACCGGTTTCCTCCTTAATCAGGTTTTCGCAGGCTTCATCGCCGCACCACATCGCCTTCACAAATCCCGGTTTGTTTTCGACAATATCCTTAAATTCCGGATATTCCGTTGCTGTATAGGTATGGGCGTCTCTGTGTGCCCGTGCCCGTTCGAACATTTCTTTCTGCATTATCTCGAGTGTTTCGCCAACCTTTTCTTTCAGTTCTGTCAGCGCAACCACCTGTTTTTCACGGGTATCACGGCGTACGATCACGGCCTGACCCGCTTCGATATCCTTTGGTCCGATTTCGATACGTACCGGAATACCGCGCATTTCAGCTTCGGAGAATTTCCATCCCGGACTCTTGTCGGAATCATCGACTTTGACACGGAAATTACTGAGCATATCTCTGATTTCAAATGCCTTATCCAGAACGCCCTTTTTTTCTGCTGAATCGGGATCACCATCACCTGGGTCGGCGCGATTCTCGGAGGCAGCACAAGACCGGAATCATCCCCGTGTACCATAATGATCGCTCCGATCAGACGGGTCGTCATGCCCCAGGAGGTCTGATGCACATATTCCAGTTTATTATCTTTATCCGCATACTGGATGCCGAAGGCCTTTGCAAAGCCGTCGCCAAAGTTATGGCTGGTGCCGGACTGAAGCGCCTTGCCGTCATGCATTAATGCTTCGATCGTATAGGTTGCTTCTGCACCGGCAAATTTTTCTTTATCCGTTTTACGTCCGCGGATGACCGGCATGGCAAGAACTTCTTCACAGAAATCCGCATAGAGATTCAGCATCTGTTCAGTTCTTGCGGACGCTTCCTCTGCCGTAGCATGGGCTGTATGGCCTTCCTGCCACAGGAATTCTCTTGAACGCAGGAACGGACGGGTAGTCTTTTCCCAGCGGACAACCGAACACCACTGATTATATAATTTCGGTAAATCTCTGTGAGACTGGATATCCCGTGCATAGAAATCACAGAACAAGGTTTCGGACGTCGGACGCACGCAAAGGCGTTCCTGGAGAGGCTCCAGACCGCCATGGGTAACCCACGCCACCTCCGGGGCAAAGCCTTCCACATGATCCTTCTCCTTATGCAGCAGGCTTTCGGGAATAAATAATGGCATATAAACATTTTCCACGCCGGTTTCTTTAAATCGGCGGTCCAGTTCTTTCTGGATATTTTCCCAGATAGCATAACCTGCCGGCTTAATCACCATACATCCCTTGACGCTGGCGTAATCGACCAGCTCCGCCTTCTTTACAACATCCGTATACCATTGTGCGAAATCTTCTTCCATCGAAGTGATCGCTTCAACTAATTTCTTTTCCTTTGCCATAATCAATTCTCCTTTTGGTTTCTATCTTTATTGGAATCCCGGATCATCTGCCGGGTTCATTTTCATCATTCATATAGTAAGATAAACCGGGCCATTCGTCAATAGCCGCAGGTCCCTTCCCGGGAAGAACTTTAAACTTCATCCGTTTTCCCGTTGCCGGATGGCTGAAAATCAGTCCGCAGGAAAACAGTCCGAGCCCTTTTGACCCCGTCGGCGTTTCCCTTTCCCGGTTCCACTTTTCCGTAGCTTCCCGGTTATATTTCATATCCCCGTAAATGCCGGCGCCCGCATGGGCCATCTGAACCGGATCTGATGGTGGCGTCCGGTGTAAAGCCGTACTTCCACCAGTGACCGTCCGTCCCTTTCCGCGAGCACCCGGTATTCCAGCCGCGCCTGTTTTCCGCCGGTATCCACCACCGATGAAGTGTTCGTCCGGCCATCCCTCTCCAGGCGGTTTTCAAGAACCCCCGATGTTTCGGGAAGCCTTCCCGTCAATACCGCAAGATAGGTTTTTTTTCCGTGTCATGGGCCGAAAACTGCCGGCTCAGCTCTGACGCCGCTTTGGGCGTTTTGGCATAAACCATCACACCGCCAACCGGCTTATCCAGCCGATGAACCACTCCGATATAATTTTTTGTCCGCCAACTGCCCTTTTTTTGTCCGCCAATATAATTTTTCAGCCAGCTCACCAAATCCATTGCCGAAGACCGCTCCGCCTGAGATGCCATTCCCGCCGGTTTCACACAGACGATAATCTGTACATCTTCATATAAAATCTTTACATCTGCCATATTCCTTTTCTTTTCGTTCTCCCAAACCCTGTAAAATAAAATTAAATATCGAGTATTATAGTACCATATTCGGCAAAAAAGTTCAAACTGTGTTATAATAGAGCAAAAAAAAAAGCGAGGACTTTACGATTATGGAAATAACATTCTCACAGAAACTAAACCGGATCAAAGAATTATGTGCCGTCCAGGGCAGCACCGATCCCGTGGCGATCGCCAAAACGCTGATGCAGGATCCCCTCATCAGTATCCATGGTCCCGAACACCACATTCTTGACGGAGCTGCATTTTTAACGGCCCTTCATAATGCCGGCGTATCTTTTGATTTTGACGCCGCTTTCGAAGAGCTTCGGCAGCGGGGTAAAAATGCCCGGCGCCATCTGCGGCCAGTGGGGTATCTGCGGTTCTGCCGCATCCGTCGGGGCTTCCCTTGCAATTCTGCACAATACCGGCCCCTTTCCGATAATGACTATTACAAAGATAATCTGAAGCTGACCTCCCGGATACTGAGCCGGATGGCAGAAATCGGCGGACCGCGCTGCTGCAAACGGAACGCCTTTCTTTCACTGCAGACAGCTTCCGACTTTGTCCGGGAAAATTATGATATCCCATTGGAATCCCACGAAATCAAATGCGGATTCTTTCCGAAAAACGAACAGTGCATCGGAAAACGTTGTCCATTTTCCCCAAAAAGGAGGCCGATATCTGATGCTTCCAAACGTTGCCTTTATCTGTGTCCATAACTCCTGCCGGAGTCAGATGGCGGAAGCCCTGGCAAAGCATTTTGCTTCGGATATTTTTACCGCCTGTTCTGCAGGTACTGAGACAAAGCCCCGCATCAATCCGGATGCGGTACGGATCATGAAGGAATTATACCATATCGACATGGAAGAAACCCAGTATTCCAAATTAATTTCTGAAATTCCACCGGCAGATATCGTCATTACCATGGGCTGTAATGTCGCCTGCCCCGCTCTCCCCTGCAAATACCGCGAGGACTGGGGACTTGATGACCCGAGCGGCAAAAGCGATGAAGCCTTCATTCAGACCGCAAAACAGATTGAAGAAAAACTATATGCCCTCATGGATCGCATCCGCCGGAAGCAGCTTCCGCTGCAGGACTGAACAGGAGATTATTTATGTCAAATATTATCGAAATTACAGACTTTTCGGCGCCGGAGCTCGATGTTTATGCCCGCCTTACGGAAGGACAGCTTCTAAACCGCCATGCGCCGGAAAAAGGAATTTTCATCGCAGAAAGCCCAAAGGTCATTGAACGGGCCCTGGATGCCGGATGTGTTCCTATCTCTTTTTAATGGAAAGTAAACACATTTCCGGTCAGGGGAAAACCTCTGATCGAACGCTGCCGGGATATTCCGGTTTATACCGCCGGATTTGATGTGCTGACACAGCTCACCGGTTTTAAATTAACCCGCGGGATGCTCTGCGCCATGCACCGTCCGCCCCTCCCGGCGCCGGAAACCGTCTGCGCCGGCGCGCGGCGGATTGCCGTGCTTGAGAATGTCATGAATCCGACAAATATCGGCGCCATTTTCCGGTCCGCTGCCGCCCTCAACATCGACGCCGTCCTGCTGACCGGCGCCTGCAGCAATCCCCTGTACCGCCGTTCAATACGGGTCAGTATGGGAAATGTCTTTCTCATTCCCTGGACCTTCCTCAGAGAAGCGGAGGCCTGGCCTCAGCAGGGCATTGATTTTCTGCATCATCTGGGATTTAAAACCGCCGCCATGGCATTAAGCGATAACGCCCTGTCGATCGATGACCCACGGCTGATGTCTGAAGAAAAGCTGGCCATCATCCTCGGCACAGAAGGAGACGGTCTGGCCTCTGCCACCATCGCTGACTGTGATTACACCGTTCGATTCCCATGTCCAACGGCGTGGACTCCCTAAATGTTGCGGTCGCAAGCGCCGTTGCCTTCTGGCAGCTCGGCAGCCGAAAATAAAAAAAAGATTCGCAGAATCCGAAAGAATTCTGCGAATCTTTTTTATCGTTATACCTTAAACCGGTATCCCACACCCCAGATTGTTTCAATATACTGAGGTTTGGACGTATTAAATTCAATTTTTTCACGGATCTTTTTAATATGGACCGTCACAGTCGCGATGTCTCCCAGAGACTCCATATCCCAGATCTTATTGAAAAGCTCTTCTTTTTTGAAAACATGGTTCGGATTTTCCGCCAGAAATGTCAGCAAATCAAACTCTTTCGTCGTGAAGGCCTTTTCCTCACCGTTGACATAAACCCGACGGGCCGTCTTATCAATTTTCAGACCGCGGATTTCGATAATTTCATTGGATTTGGCCGCACTGCCGATCAGACGCTCATAGCGGGCCAGATGGGCCTTCACCCGGGCTACCAGTTCACTCGGACTGAAAGGCTTGGTGATATAATCATCCGCTCCCATACCGAGGCCGCGGATTTTATCGATATCCTCTTTCTTTGCGGAAACCATAAGGACCGGAATGTTCTTCTGCTCCCGGATTCTCCGGCAGATTTCAAATCCGTCGATTCCCGGCAGCATCAAATCCAGAATAATCAGATTGTAATCATTCTTCAAAGCCTTTTCAAGTCCTGTATCGCCGCTGTGCTCCATATCCACTTCAAAGCCGCTCAGCTCCAGATAATCTTTTTCCAGTTCCGCAATGCTCACTTCGTCTTCCACAATCAGTATTTTATTCATAGGTCACACACTCCTTATACTTTCTCAGAACAAAGCTGATGGTCGTCCCCTGGCCTTCCACACTGTTCGCCCAGATTTTACCGCCATGCTCTTCAATAATTTTCTTCGCAATGGAAAGCCCCAGGCCGCTGCCGCCCTTGGAGGAATTTCTCGAGGCATCCGTCCGGTAACACCGTTCAAAAATACGCGGCAGTTCATTCTTCGCGATGCCCCTGCCGTTATCCTGAATCTCTATCTGAATAAATTCCGGCTCATCTTTAATAAAAATGCCGATCCGTCCGGGTTCTGTTCCCATATATTTCACCGAATTACCCACGATGTTATTGATAACCCGTTTTAACTGTTCCGGGTCCGCAATAATCATTGTCCCCTCAGGCACATAATTATTATAGGAAAAAGCGATGCCCCGGGATTCCAGATCCAGAGAGATTTCATCTACACAGTCCTCAAAATAATCCTTCAGATTCAGTTTGGCAAAGCTGTAATTCATAGAATTGCTATCCAGCTTCGAGTACAGAAAAAGTTCATCGATCAGCTTATCCATATCCGTGGCTTTATTATAAATCGTCCGGATATATTTGTCCATTTTTCCGGTGTGTCCGCCACGCCGTCGCGGATGCCTTCCACATACCCCTTAATGGCGGTGATCGGCGTTTTCAGATCGTGGGAAATATTACTGATAAGTTCCTTGTTGTCCTTTTCATACTGCATACTCAGATCGATCTGGGCTTTCAGTTTTATACGCATTTCTTCAAAGGCCGTACACACTTCGCCGATCTCATCCTCCGTATCCGTGATGACATTAAAATCAAGATTGCCCTCTTTGATATTCACCGCAGCCCGCTTCAGCTTTTCCAGCGGCTGGACGATGCTCTGGTACAGACCGAAAAAGGCCGTTCCGCTGACAGCGACCAGAATAATAAGTGCCAGAACAAAGGCTTTGACAATCATATTTTCCACCTGATGTACAACGGATTCCACCGGCGTCAATATCTGGACAACACCTTCACTGCCGTCAGAAAATCCAAAGTCAATCTGCTTCAGATGATAGGGGCTCTTCACCGCTGACAAAACCACTGTCCACGGTGAAGAGCTCCAGATTCGAAAGCTCCAGTCCTGTGTCCCCGGGTCCGCCCGAATAATAGACTTCGCCCCCGCGGCGCAGGACAAGGAACGACGAATAGGCTTCCAGACGCTGATTCATCTGTTCCAGATAAGCGGTATCCATCAGTTTTTCCGGACTGTTTTCAGCCGTATTCCTGAGTTCATCCACAATACTGGAGGAAATTTTATCCAGCATCTTGTAGGGATTGACGAGCATCTCCACGCTGGCTTCTTCCATATCAAACTTCTGACGCAGCGCCCGCATTTCTATCTGTCCCATTCCCCCAGAATGTTACGAACATTAAAATCAGAGGGACAATAAATACTGTTCCATATGTAAGCTTCATTCGTGTCGCTAACCGCATAAAGACGCCCTCCCTTCCATCCGTTTCCGGCTGCCTATAAATACTTTTTTCAGCAGTTCAACCTTATCTGTTTTTTCCCAAGGAAGATCCAGATCATTCCGTCCAAAGTGGCCGTATGCTGCGGTCTGTTTGTAAATCGGCCGGCGTAAATCAAACATCTTAATAATACCTGCCGGACGCAGATCAAAGTTTTCACGGATAATATCCACAAGTTTGGTTTCGAAATCTTTCCGGTGCCGAAGGTATCGACCATAACGGAGGTTGGCTGTGCCACGCCGATCGCATAGGAAAGCTGAATTTCACATTTATCGGCAAGTCCGGCCGCAACAATATTTTTGCCACATACCGGGCTGCATAGGCTGCAGAACGGTCTACTTTGGTACAGTCTTTTCCGGAGAAAGCGCCGCCGCCGTGACGCGCATATCCGCCGTAAGAATCAACAATGATCTTCCGTCCGGTCAGGCCGCTGTCTCCATGCGGTCCGCCGATGACAAAACGTCCGGTCGGGTTAATAAAAACCGGGTCTTTTTCATCCAGCATGTCCTCAGGGAGTACCGGATCAAAAATGTATTTGCGAACGTCTTCATGAATCTGTTCCTGGGTCACTTCCGGATCATGCTGTGTGGAAAGAACCACCGTATCGATCCGGGCTCTTTTTGCCGTTCTCATCATATTCGATGGTCACCTGGGTTTTTTCCGTCCGGACGCAGATAAGGCAGGGTTCCGTCCTTACGCACTTCGGCTAATTTTCTGGCCAGCTTATGCGCCATGGCAATCGGATACGGCATATTCGGTTTCATTGGTGGCAAAACCGAACATCATGCCCTGGTCGCCGGCTCCGATGGCCTCGATCTCGTCGTCGGACATCTTATGCTCTCTGGCTTCCAGTGCTTTATCAACGCCCATGGCAATATCCGTTGACTGCTTATCCAGAGTCACCATCACAAAGCAGGTATCGGCATCAAAGCCGTATTTTCCCCGGTTGTAGCCGATTTCGTTGACGGTATCACGGACAATTTTTCCGATATCCACATTTGCTTTTGAAGTAATTTCACCCATAACCATCACAAGGCCGGTGGTGGTGCAGGTTTCACAGGCTACACGGCTCATGGGATCCTGCTCCATCATGGCATCTAAAATCGCATCGGAAATCTGATCGCAGACCTTGTCGGGATGTCCTTCCGTCACAGATTCTGAAGTAAATAAAAGTTTTTCCATTAAATTGTTTCTCCTTCCTGTCACAATTCCTGTTTCATTTGAATATTTTATTTGAGATAATAAAGAAAAAAAAAGCCCGCAAAAAGCGGACTTGATTCTTCTATCAAACCCTCTTATTGTTCGAAATTATTCGCTCCGGCAGGCACCTTCCTATACATCGGGGTTGCCGCAATATCATCGCTCCTTAGGCTCCATTGCTCTGAATAAGAGAAATCGTTCCATATTTAGTTTACAGTTTCACGGGATACCGCCGGAAATCATCCGACTTTAAACTTAAATTTCTGAAGATCCTTATCGTTATCCACTTTCTCAATGCAGGCACCGAGACTGCAGAGTTTTCCTTCAAAATCTTCATATCCCCGCTGAATATAACCGATAGAATCCACCGTTGAATATCCGTCGGCTGCCAGGGCCGCAATCACCAGCGCTGCTCCGGCACGCAAATCCGGCGCACTCATATGAGCGCCTTTTATATTTCGGCACACCAATAATAATCGCTGTATTCCCTTCAACTTTAATGCGGGCTCCCATTCGGGCCAGCTCATCCACATAACGGAACCGGTTTTCAAAAATGCTCTCTGTAATGACGCTGGTTCCATCCGCCAGGGCCAGTGCAATGGCCATCTGCGGCTGCATATCTGTAGGAAATCCCGGATACGGCAGTGTTTTTAATATTCGTCGGCTGCAGCCGTTTGGAAGCAACCACCCGGACAGCATCATCCAGTTCCTCGATCTCCGCCCCCATCTCAAGCAGCTTTGCTGAAATGGATTCCAGATGCTTCGGAATTACATGTTTGACTGTAATATCTCCCTGAGTTGCCACAGCGGCACACATAAATGTTCCGGCCTCAATCTGATCCGGTATAATCGTATATTCTGTTCCATGAAGCTTCTGAACACCGCGGATCCGGATCACATCCGTACCTGCGCCTTTAATATCGGCGCCCATAGAGTTCAGGAAATTCGCTACATCAACAATATGCGGCTCCTTCGCCGAATTCTCTAAAATCGTACGTCCTTCCGCCATGGAAGCAGCCAGCATGATATTAATCGTCGCACCAACACTGACCACATCCAGATAGATATGGCGCGCCCGGAGCTCTTCCGCTCTGGCAACGATCATGCTGTTATTAATATCCACTTTAGCGCCAAGCGCCCGAAAACCTTTAATATGCTGGTCGATCGGACGGCTTCCGATGTTGCATCCGCCCGGAAGCGCAACCTCTGCCTCTTTATATTTTCCGAGAAGGGCTCCCAGAAGATAATAGGAGGCTCTGATTTTCCGGATAAATCCGTCGTCAATACAATAACTGCGAATATTTTTTTCCGTTTATTTTTACCGTATTTCTATCGATTCTTTCAACTTCTGCACCGATGGAAGCAATCGCCTGTAACAAAACATTAATATCACTCACATCCGGCAGATTGTCAATAATGACATCTTCGTCACTCATAATGGCTGCTGCAAGAATACCTAAAGCTGCATTCTTTGCGCCTCCAATGGTCACTTCACCAACCAGTGGACTACCGCCTTTTATAACATATTGTTCCATGATACACCTCAACAAACTTTCTGTTATAGTCTTAACCATTATAGCATACTACGAGAATTTGTAAATTGAATTTTATAATTTCGTAAAAAAATGAACACTTTTTTTACAAAATTTTTATAATTTCATACATTATCGTGCGAAGCACGCCCATGCGAAGCATTAACATACGGTGTGCCCTGTGGGTATACATTATCGTGCGAAGCACGCCCATGCGGAGCATTGACATACGGTGTGCCCTGTGGGTATACATTATCATGCGAAGCACGCCGCTCTTTCCTGTACATCACCCAGAGCAGCGCCGCGGATATTCCGGTGAGAAGGAGCCCGAAAACAAACCCCTTCGGCCTGTAATGCATCTCTATATAATGTTCCCTTCGGTCAGTTCAATACCGATAAAGGCGTCGGCAATTTTTTCCACCTCTGCCTTTTCGCCGTCCACCCGGACCGACCATCCCCTCATCGAAGGGAATCGACGTAAACATGATTCCGTCCGCCTCTGCCCGGATACTTCCTTTCAGTTCCGTCGATGCGACCGCATCGATTTTCCACGACGCCCGTTTCAATATATCAAACATCCGGTAAAATGCCTGAATATCATGCTGCGCCGCAATCAGTTTAATGCTTCCCTTATCATATTCATCATCCAGATAAAAAAACAAGCGTGACCGTTTCACCGCTGTTCACATCCCCGACTTCAATAATATGTCCGTCTTCATCGGAATAATTCCGTTTTCCCGACGGCCCCGTCACTTCGACTTTTTCACAGTGGGTCGCTTTAAAATAAATATATAAATCCATGGAAGTCTCCGGTGTGTACGTATAGGTAACCGTTCCTTCTTTGCTGTCTCCCGATGTATAAGACCAGTCTGCCCAACTGTCCGTCGTCAGCTCACAGCCCTCTGCCGTCGGTTCCGGGAGTCCGAAATAGTCATAAGGATGCATATCCTCCCCGGTCGCCGAAAGTACCATCTGATTGATTACATCAAAAGGATTTGTTTTTTCATAATCCCATTCCGGATATTTTCGGAAACCATAAATCCCGGACCGAGGGCACAGTGATTCACATATAAATTTTTCGCCGGCATTTTCGCTCATCCATTCAAAGGTCCGGATCGTCTCCTGCTTCTTACCGCTGATCAGATACGCTATATCGAGAAACGCATCCGTTTCCGGCGTTGCGCCCTGATAGCTGTATTTATTCGTCACCGCATAAAAGCCGAGGCGCCGGGCAAGGTGATCCACCCCGCATTGGCTGTGGATGAAAAGAGACATTCCCGGAAGATTGTGCCAGGTCACATCATCCCGTCCCCGGCGTTCTTCCACTTCCATACGGTAAAAAGCTTCCTTTTCCCGCGCAGCCACCTCATTTTTCAGAGTCCGCACCGCCGTCTGGTCACTGTAATAATCTTTTCCGGTTCACCGTGCCGTTCATGCACAGGCCAAAAGTTCCGTAGCCGCAGGCTTCGATCAGTATGACAAACATCAGAAGCAATTCCACGATCCGACGTTTTTCTGTACCAGCCGGGCTGCCGTCAATAAGACGGCATAGATCAGAATCACACCGATAGTGACTCCCCAGGTATATGTTTCCAGTTCCGCCTTCTGCCCCCACCAGCAATAACCGAGAAAGGCAAGCCAGGCCGCTGCAGAAACCGCTGCCGTCCACTTCGGCGCATACCTCCGGTTTCTCCAGCCTTCGTATCCCATAGACAGCACCAGAAAAATATAAATAAATGAAAATCTTCCCGGAAGACCGTTCGGAAAATGAAATCCATGCCACACATAGGTCAGCATATTGGTGTTCAGACTGACCAGAAGGAAAGCCGTCAGAAGGATATGAAGCACCTTGTCTCCCAGCCGTGTTCTGAATTAGTAAATACAGCGGCACAAGCAGCAGCATTGCCGCGCCGCAGTAAAGGTTAAAATTTCCGCTCAGAGACGTCGGTTCAATCGCCGTAAAATGCTGGCACAGCAGTTCAAATACATCATGATAAAACTTCAATGTCTTTGAAAGGTACTGTCCGCCGACTGACTGGCCATCAGCGCATAGGCCGTCGGCACCAGCATCACTCCGCCAAGGCCGCCGCCAAGCAGCGAATACACGACAAAACGGCCAAACCGCCGAACCTTTTCTCCCAGCCAGATTTCCCGGCTGCCGTTAATCTCCACCAAAACATAAAAGCAGAGAAACAGGCAGATCATAATGGAAATATAGTAATTCGTAAAGATACACAGTCCCAGTGAAATACCGTACATCCAGCCTCTGTTCTGTCTGACAAGCTGATGGATTCCCAGCATGACCATCGGAAACAGAAGCAGGCAGTCCAACCACATAATATTCCAGCCGTAGCCGATGATAAAGTTGCTCATAGCGTAACAGCATCCGAAAACGGTGACTGACGGTCCATAGTGGTCAAAGCGTTTCTTCAAAAATACCGAAAAACTCAATCCTGCCAGGCCGATTTTAATCAGATAGATGAACGTAAAACACTCCATCACCATACTTTTCGGAAAACAAGCAGCAGCAGATTTAAAGGGCTGGCCAGATAATAGGCAATGACCGCCCAGAAATTCATTCCAAGTCCGCCGTTCCAGCTATAAAACAGGCTGTCAAAATGGCGCCACTTATACTGAAGCTCTGAGAAAAAAGGCACATACTGATGATAGGAATCAATAATGGCAATCCCCCGGTCTCCAAACGGCCACAGTCCCTGACAGATAAACGCCGTCAGCACAACCACAAAAAAGGAATCGCAAATGCCAGAATATACCATCGTTTTTCCGAAATCCATTTCCTGATCTTTAATTTCATTTTATTTACACTCCAGTTTCTCCACAGAATCTTTAATCAATTCCATGGCCTCCCGAATGTGGATTCCGTAAACATCCACCGTGATATCCGCATATTTTTTATACAGCGGAACGCGTTCATTATACAGATCCAGCAGGGTATTTCCCTTACGGATGGCAACGCCCCGCTTTAAAAGATCCCCAGCCGTTTCTGAAGATCTTCATAAGGCACATTAATATAAACCACCGTACCGATGGATTTCAGATGTTCCATGGCCTCTTCCCCGTAAACAACACTGCCTCCCGTGGCGATGACCGTTCTGTGAACCTGAATTCCGGCATTAACCCTGTTTTCTACCTCCAGAAAACCATCAATACCGACTTCGTCGATAATTTCAAAAGCCGCTTTTTCTTCCGCGTCCTGAATCAGTAAATCCGAATCTATAAAATGATAGCCGAGCGCCTTTGCCAGAACCACTCCGATGGTGCTTTTTGCCCGCTCCGGGCATTCCGATTAAAATTATATTATCTGTCATTCCTGCAGTCCTTTCATCGAGCGCTCTTTCACAGCGCCTTTATTTATATTTGTTTATTGTACCATTTTCATTCAGATTTCTCAACCGTTTTGATGATTGTCTCCTGTTGACATCGAACAAATTTTCGATTATAATAAAAATATCTTTTAGAAGGTGATACGTATGAATCCGATAATTTTTTATATTGATGTGAATTCAGCCTATCTGAGCTGGACGGCCATCCGTCTGCTCGCCCAGGGTGAATCCGTGGATATCCGAACGATTCCTTCCGCAATTGGCGGCGATATTTCCAAACGCCGGGGCGTTATTCTCGCAAAGTCCATCCCGGCCAAAGCCTTTCAGGTGACCACCGGTGAACCGATCACCGACGCCCTGAAAAAGTGCCCCCACCTGCATATTGTCCAGCCGGATCACAGCTATTATCAGCAGTGCAGCCATCAGATGCTGGACTTACTGAGCCAGTATTCCCCGGATATTCATCCTTACAGTATTGACGAATGTTTTATGACCTATGTGTCTTTTCCGGAAGACGGCGGGTCGCCCGTTACCGGCGCCCATATCATCCGTAAACATATCCGGGACAGCCTCGGTTTTACAGTGAATATCGGTATTTCCACCAACAGGCTCCTTGCAAAGATGGCCTCGGATTTCACAAAGCCGGATCGTGTCCACACCCTTTTTTCCCGAAGAAATCCCCCAAAAGATGTGGCCTCTTCCCGTCCGGGATCTGTTTATGGTCGGAAAATCTTCTGCCCGGACGCTGGAGCTCCTCGGCATAAAAACCATCGGTGACCTGGCCCATACAGATCCCGCCATCCTCACCTCCCATCTAAAATCCCACGGTCAGACCATCTGGGAATATGCCAACGGGCTGGAATACACCCCCATCGACGCGAAACGTCATACCTCCAAAGGCATTGGGAATTCCACAACCCTTTCCTCCGATGTCACCGAACGGGCCGCTGCCCTGAAAGTGCTTCTGTCTCTTTCCGAGTCCGTCTCTTCCCGGCTGCGGCGGGCCGGCCAGCTTGCCGGAATGGTCAGTGTCGAAATTAAATTTCATAATTTCCACACCGTTTCCCCATCAGACCCTTCTCCGGACACCGAGCCAGAGTACCGATACGATTTACAGCTATGCCTGCCGTCTTTTCGACGAGCTCTGGGACGGAACGCCGATACGTCTTCTGGGTATCCGCACTTCCAAACTGTCCGGCCAGGATACGGTGCAGATGAACCTTTTTGAACCGGAAACCAGCCAGAAGCTTCGAAAACTGGATAAGGCCCTTGATGATATCCGCCGGAAGTACGGTAAAGACGCCGTTGTCCGGGGCAGCTTTCTTAAATAAGTCAAAAACAGGAGATTCTCCGATCCGTTCAGAACATCTTCGGAAAATCCCCTGTTTCTACACTTATATCTGTTATTGTTTCTCATTTCGCCCACAGTTTATATTCCGCCAGTCTCCGGCAGGAATCCCTTCACTTTTCTTAAATACTCTGGAAAAATGAGCTGTATCGGCATATCCTACCTGCTCGGCGATTTCACTGATGCGAAGGGCCGGATTTTCCAGCAGTTCCTTCGCTTTCTGCACCCGGACACTGTTCAGCAGATCATAAAAGGAATCCCGAGATGCTTGTGCAGCAGCTTGGACAGATACCACTGGCTTTACGTAACAGTGATCGGCCACTTCCTGAAGCGAAAGCCGACAGGCATAATGCTCCGCAATATAAGCCTGCGCCTGCCGGACCAGAAAGCTGTTAGCAGACTCACTGCCGTCCTCCTTCCCGGAAATTTCTGTCTTTTCCTCCGGCAGCGTATCCAGCACCCCCGTCATATAGACCAGCGCTTCCTCCAGCTCATCCATTTTCGAAGGTTTTAAAAAGAAAACGGGACACCCCAAGCCGTATGGCTTTTTGCGCATATTCAAAATCCCGATATCCGGTTAATACCGTAATCTGCGTCTTTGGAAACTCTGCCTTCAGCCCTGCCAGCATCGACAGACCATCCGCCCCCGGCATTTTAATATCGGTAAAGATAATATGCGGCCGGCACTGGCGGATAATATCCGCGCCGGAAACCGCATCACAGGCTGTCGCCACAACCTGACAGTTATAGGACTTCCAGTCAATCACCCGTTGAAGCCCTTCCACAATAATCGATTCATCATCAATAATAACCACCCGATACACGATACGCACTCCCCCA
>VOFD01000063.1_pt1 | contig 32000 bp, 62 predicted proteins | sample 5384101 | NCBI WGS metagenome assembly VOFD01 (sample SAMN12384723, study PRJNA508395) | human gut metagenome | isolation source: healthy gut C | host: Homo sapiens
GAACGGCGGTCAAATTCCCGGTCGTATTTCTTCACATCTGCTCCAAGATGGATCGGTGAGATCAAAAGCACCGGAAGATCCTCTCTTTCCCTCCAGATCTGATCCAGAAGACGCTCAATGCCCACGCCGATCTTCTCCGGTGTCGTCTCATAAGCCGTTTTGCAGTCGTTTGTCCCGAGCATAAGAACCACCAGTTCCAGCGGGCGGTGCGTCTCCAGGATGGCCGGCGACATATCGATCCCACTTCTTCCGGGACGGTAAGCATCTGCAAACATAGTCGTTCTGCCGCACAGTCCCTCCTCGGCAACCCGATAGCCGTAAAACTGCAATTTCTCATCTAAAATGCTCGTCCATCGCGTTCCCCAGTTGTAACGGTTCGCTGTTCCTGGGATCAATCCGTACGTGTTTGAATCACCAAAGCATAAAATCTGTCTCATATCCATATCCTTCTTTCTGTTTTGCTGTTTTGCTTTTTCTGCTTTGCTTTGCTTTTTTTTTCGTTTGTTTATTTCTTTTTTACCTATTTCTTATTTTCGCTTTTTGCTTCGTTTTATATTCCTAGTAATTTGATATGTTTACTATATATTATTCTTTTCCATTTGTCAAGTACAGGCTTGCACAGAATTAAAAAACATGCTATGGTCAGAGTACTTGATGCCAGGGGCGCTGAAAGTTACTCTGTAACAAAGCAATTCGCAGGCATCCTCTGACTGCTAATATTTGACTGTTATTATCATATAGAAGGGATTCATTATGGAAAACACAGAAATGAAAAAAAATCATCGACCGCCAGCGTACTTTCTTTCAGACTGGAACGACACTGGATGTCTCTTTTCGCATCGCCGCACTGAAACGGCTGCAGTATATGATCCGCCGCCACGAAAAAAAGAGATCGAGGCAGCTCTTCTGCTCGATCTGAAAAGAGTTCTTTTTGAAAGTTATATGTGCGAGAGGGTCTTGTTCTAGATGAGATCCACTATATGCTCCGCCATATCCGCTCATTTGCAAAAGAGCAGGATGTCAGAACACCGCTGGCACAGTTCTGCTCCAGAAGCTACCAGAAACCTTCTCCTTACGGTATCACGCTGATCGTAAGTCCCTGGAATTATCCGATCCTGCTGACTCTTGATCCGCTTATTGATGCCATTGCAGCCGGAAATACGGTGATCTTAAAGCCAAGTGCCTACTCTCCTGCCTGCAGCGATCTGCTTGCAAAAACTGATCCATCGCTATTTTCCGGCAAAATACCTGACGGTGATCACCGGAGGACGCTCTGAAAATACCGCCCTGCTTCAGCAAAGCATTTTGACTATATCTTTTTTCACCGGAAGCAAAACGGTCGGAAGGGAAGTGATGCGGCAGGCTTCTTCCCACCTGACTCCTGTAACACTGGAACTTGGTGGCAAAAGTCCGTGTCTGGTCGATGAAAGTGCCGATCTTGCACTCGCCGCCAGACGCATCGTATTCGGGAAATTTTTAAACTGCGGGCAGACCTGCGTTGCCCCGGATTATGTTTACTGTGATGAAAAAAGAAAAGAGGCTCTGATCTGCGAACTGAAACGTCAGATCACGAAACAGTTCGGCAGTGAGCCTCTGAAAAATCCTTCCTACGGAAAGATCATAAACCAAAAACATTTTGAACGCATCCGAAGACTGCTCAATCCTGAAAAAAGTAATCTTTGGCGGAAATGTCAATCCGGATACTCTCCAGATCGCTCCGACCCTTCTTGACCACGTGACCTTTGAAGATGCTATCATGCAGGAAGAGATCTTTGGACCGATCCTGCCGGTCATCACTTACCGCACACTGGATGAAGCAATCGCCAGGATCAATTCCATGGAATGTCCGCTCGCCCTCTATCTTTTCAGTAAAAAGAAAAGAAAATATAGAGAAAGTGACCGCAAAATGTCAGTTCGGCGGCGGCTGCATCAATGACACCATCATCCATCTGGCCACCCCGTACATGGGATTTGGCGGCGGGCGAAAGCGGCATGGGAAGCTACCACGGAAAAGACGGGTTTGAAACCTTCTCCCACACCAAAAGCATCGTCGATAAAAAAAACATGGATCGATCTTCCGGTGCGGTATCAGCCTTATCGTCCGGTCAAAAGTGGCTTTTGAAAAAAGTACTTGGATAGAAGATAAGAACAATAAATTTTATTTCTCTTCCAGTCTCTGGATCATTTCATAGATTGCCTTTGCGGAATTGAAGTTTTCCGGTTCCATTTCTTCGGACGGGATCTCGATATCATACGCATCGGTGATCTCTGAGATGATCGTTACAACGTCCATGGAATCGATCACGCCGTCATCTACGAGGTCTTCTCCGTTTTCCCAGTCTACTTTCGGCATTGCTTCTTTTAAGATGTCTAATAATTCGTTCATGATTTTTGTCTCCTTTGATTTTGTATTATTTTTTAATATAACAGTCCGGTTTTTACTCTGTCTTTTTCTTTCTCGGCTTCGATCAGTTTTTTACGCCGCAATTTTCCGTTATAGGTTCTCGGGATCTTGTCAATCTGCTCGATGAGTTTTGGCACTTTATATGCCTCCAGTTTGCCCTGCAGATACTCATAAATGCCCTGCTCATCAAATGCGGCACCGTTTTCCATCTCCACAAAGAGCTTTGGCTCTGCCCCAAAGGAGCGGATGTGGCACCGGAATGCAGGCACAGTCGGCTATTCCTTCAAATCCCCGGCGATCTCTTCAATCTCATCCGGAGCGACTTTGTTGCCGCCGGTTATGATGACATCATCTTTTCTGCCCAGCATATAGATCAGTCCGTCCTCGCCCACATAAGCAAGATCTTTGGTGCAGATATAGTCATCACGCATGATTTCCTGATTGAGTGCGGTTCATGATAATAACCCTTCATATTCATGGTTCCGCGGCAGGCGAGAAAGCCCGGTGTCTCTTCGGTCGCATCGATTGCATTGCCCTGCTCATCAAAAAGACAAATTCTGCATGGCAGGACGGTTTTCCGATGCAGTTTTTCTTATCCGGCATTGCATTGAAATCCAGGATACAGGAGCATCCGGACTCTGTTGTTCCGTAAAAATTATAGAGGCGTGTGTTCGGAAGAAGCTCTCGCAGATGCTCCTTGTCGTGGTTCGGGATTGGTGCGGAACCAAGCCGCACATAATCGAGCTGGTCTGCATATTCACCGAGTTTGTCTCCGCTTAACTTGAACAGTGCCGCCAGTGCTTTGCCGGTACAAGGTCTATCGCTGTCACATGATATTTTTCGATCGCTCCGAAAAATTTCTTTGTAAAGATCACGCCGTCGATGATCACCACGCTGCCGCCATTTAAAATATTGGAATAATAACGGCGAAGTCCGTGCGAATGGCTCAGGGGTACCGGGATCAGTTCGACACTGTCTTTTTTCATTTCGACGGAACCAATCACATTTTCAGAAACGGCGATCACACTCTCATAAGTAAGCTCAATGCCCTTGGATTTTCCGGTTGTTCCGGTTGTAAAAGAGAACTTCTGCGGTTTCTTCAGGCTCAGGAAAGCGAAAACTGTCTCCATTTTCATCATCGCTTTCGGATATTCGCATTTCTGCGACATCATCCATTTTATACGATAATACATCTTTTTATCGTTTCCCATTTGCAGGAAAACTCACCCTGCTTCGGCGCCAGATATAATTTTGCCTCCACTGCCCCGATGATCTCTGCAATGCGGTCATCTGCCGCATTCTTCTCAATCGGCACAAAGACTGCTCCGACAAGCTGGATCGCCAGTTGACTGATCACCAGCTGGGCATTTTGTGAGTTTCGCACAACGACATGGTCTCCTCTTCGGATGCCAAGTTCTCTTAAATGCACGGCATAACCGTACACACATTTCCAGGCATCCAGATAAGTCAGTTCCACTTTTCCATCTGCCAGAAACAGTTTGTCCGGCTGTACTTTTGCATATTCTGCCAGTGCTTCCACGATGGATCTTACCATATGCTCCCCTTCTTTCTTTTGATCTGATCTTTCTGTTTTCGCTTTAAACTTCATAAATCAATCTTTTCTTCGGCTGTACTACTTTTCTTTGCTCTGTCTGATCAGCCTTTCTTTGCTTTGATTGCTTTTACTGCCTTTTTCAGTATCTTTTCATTTGCCTTCTCATATTCTTTTTCTTCTTTTTCGGCCGCCTTATCCCAGCTTGCCGCCACCTCTTTGCTGTGGTCGGTCTTAATATCATAATGTTCCCTGATATAATTGCCCAGGTATGTGGTAAATTTCGGCCGCACCGATCGCATTGGTATGCTTTGGATTGTAAAAATCCACGTTATATTCCAGCCCCATTTCTTCTGCATAGTAATTGCCGTCCAGGAACCGGAAGCCTGCTTCTTCCACAATGCGTTTGATGTAGTTGTCTTTCTGATGTTCTTCCTCTGTCACCTGCCATGGTGTTGCCACAAAAAAGTACCTGAAGATTTTCTTTTTACATTTTTCTATAATTTCCCGCAGTTCTTTTTCGGATTTTTTCTGTGATCGGTATTTCTCCGGTAATGTCTTTCACATCCAGATAACTTATGATCTTATGACGGCTGTTGACCGACCATCCTTTCAGCGGATGTTCTTTTGCATTAAACAGATATTCCCCAAGATTCTTCTGTCAGATTTTCCCAGTTTCCATGGTATTTTATCAGGTCAAAACCATAGCTGAGCCGATCTTCAAATCCTTCGGTCAGTTCTGTGACTATCTTAAAACGGTTCCAGGAAACTTTCATATTATCTGCGATCTGGCGAAGACGATTTTCTTTGATCACTTCATTGTCTGTATCTGTAAAACGTCTGGTTTCTATAATATATAGCTGCGGTGACTGTGTTTTTTCTACTTCATCGATCAGTGACGGTATCACATAGACCGGCTGCGCTGCCGTGGCGATCCCATAGGATGTGATGCCCTGCTGTTTCCAAGCGACGGACTGTTCAGATAACGGTAAAGTGCACTGCTCCCAAAGCCTACCACATCCAGGCTGTCCCTGTCTTCTGCATAAAAATCCAGCTACTCTCGCCCTGAAAAAATCTTTGTCCGTCGGACGCATCACATAGGTGGTCAGCGTCAGCAGAACATTTGCGATTGCAAGAAATACAGCGGTTCCGAAAATGTATTTGATCTGCTTTTTATCTTCATCTGCCACGCCTCCCCTTAAAACTTCTCATAGATAAATGCGGAAGGATCATACCCAGGGCCGTACATGCCAAAGATAACAACCGCAAGCAGAAGTGCATAGATCAGTACCCAGCGAAAGACCAGATTCTGTTTTTTCAGTGCTTCCAGGACATCCATCTTTTCCTGCAGGATACTGACGGTCAGAAGTACCAGCATTGCAACGATCACAACGGTCATATTCGCCTTGTTTAAGCCATAATTGTAGATTCTGCCGTTTGCCAGGCGGTACCATCCGATGCCGGTGCAGGCTCTCTTTAAGATGCCGATCGCACTTGCGAAATCATCTGCCCGGAAGAAAACTCGTCCGAGACAGCAAAGCAGGAAGGTCCTTCCCATCTGGAAAAGACGGAAACTGAAACATTCTGTTTTGATATGTAATTTCTGCACCAGTTTTTCGTTGTATGGTGTGAAGATCATGCTCAGCATGATCAGGATACCGTGAAACAGTCCCCAGGTCACATATTTCCAGTCCGGTCCGTGCCAGATTCCGGTCAGAAGCCAGACCGCCAAGATCGGAATCGCCGAGGAGACGATTCTTCCAAATTCATTGCCGAAACGTTTTCTCGCCTTTTTATTTAAATCCAGTGAAAATTTGGAGATCGAGATCGGATAGAATACATAGTCTTTAAACCAGTTTCCAAGCGTCACATGCCAGCGCCTCCAGAACTCCGGCATCGTCTTTGAAAAATACGGACGCAAAAAAAGTTCGGTGCCAGACGGATGCCAAACAGTCTTGCCGTTCCGGTCGCGATATCCATACATCCCGAAAAATCAGCGTAGATCTGGATGGAAAAAAGCTGCCGTCGCCACAAAGAAAAAGAGCATACCGGTGTACTGCGTATAATTTCCATAGATCTGATCTACAAACGTACCGAGACGTTCTGCAAGGATCAGCTTCTTTGCAAATCCCCAGAGGATCAGAAGTGCTCCGTCTCTGAGGTTATCATACTCAAAACGATGCTCTTCGTACAGCTGTGTGCCAAGATCTGCATAACGCGGGATCGGTCCCTGAACGACACTTGGGAAGAAAGAAATATAAAGCAGATATTTCAGAAAATTCTTCTGTGCCTTTACTTTCCCCTTGTAAACATCGATCAGATAGGACAGAATCTGAAATGTGAAAAAGGAAATGCCAAGCGGCATGATCAGTTTAAACAGTTCATCTCCGTGTCCGATCCCGAAAAGATCGAGAATAGAATAACCGGTCTTCAGTAAGAAGTTCGTGTATTTGAACACGACCAGAATCCCGATATTGAGCACCAGCCCCCAGATCAGGATCCGTTTTCGCTGTTTTTGTTGTTTGCCTTCATCCGCTTGATCTGTTTGCGGTCAAGGCCTTCTTCCTGTTTCTGTTTTTCAAGTTTTTCATGCAATTTCCCCATCTTGCATGCCACAACGTAAGATACTGCGGTTGCCAGAAGCAGCACCAGAAACTGGTCAAAGCCTCTTTGCCAGATAGAAGATCACATTTGCGACAAGCAAGCACATACATACGGTGCCGGGGTCTTATGATATAATAAATACAGAATACTGCCACAAGAAAGAGCAGATATGTTGATGATGTGTACGACATGATTTTCCCCTTATTAGCCTTCCTGATGCAGTGCTTTGTTAAACATATCCCACATCTGTCCATAGCCTTCCGATGCCGGTGTGACCGGTTTCGGAATCGTATTTGGCACATCCATCTTGATACCGCCCTGCTTTGCCATGACCAGGATCCTTGTTCCCAGGCAGACTGCCTCCTGGATATTGTGCGTGATAAAGATAACGGTTACTTTTTTCTTTCTGGTGCGGCTTCATCAGCTCTTCCTGCAGATGATTTCGCGTCATGGCATCCAGACTGGCGAACGGCTCATCCATCAGAATGATCTGCGGCTTGAGTGCCAGTGCTTTGGCGATCGCCACTCTCTGTTTCATACCGCCGGAAAGCTGATGCGGATAGAGCGTTCTTGAAGAAAGCAAATCGACTTTCTCAAGTGCCGCATCTGAAATCTCCCGCAATTTTGTTTTATCTTTTAAACCCTGTATTTTCAGAGGATACTGCACATTTTTTTCTACTGTTTTCCACGGAAGCAGCTGATTAAAGTCCTGAAAAACCATGATGCGGTCCGTCCCCGGCTCGCTTACCTCTTTTTCCGTTTACTTTGCCCGTGCCGTCAAGGTTTCAAAACCGCCGATGCAGCGAAGAAACGTAGTCTTTCCACATCCGGACGGTCCAGGATGCAGACAAATTCGCCCTCATTCATCGTAAAGTTTACGTTTTTGAGGACTTCATTTCCGTCCCCTTTTCCACCATTGTCATAGATTTTTGTCAGGTTCTGCACATCCAAAACGGGAGTTTTCCCCTTCTGCTCCTGTGTCATCTGCTCATCCCCCATTTCTTAAGTGTCATTTTTTCTATGGTGTGGAAAACTCCGTATTCTACTACAATTCCGATTACAATGATCACCAGAAGTGCCGCAAAAACACCGGCGATATCCACATTGGTACGCTTCATGAAAATAAACCATCCGATACCGGCTCCGGAACTGGTCGTTCCGAAGATCATCTCCGCACTGATCAGACCTCTCCACGCTCTCGCCCATCCGGTGCGGATACCGGAAAGAATATAGGAGAACGATGCCGGAATATAGATGCCGGTCACAAGTCCGAGTTTTCCAAGTCCCATATTTTCCCCGGATTCTATGTAGATCTGCGGCACCGCCCGAAATCCGTCCATAATGCTTCTGGACATTGGCCAGATGATCGAATGTACCACGATCAGGATGATCGTCCCTTCCCCGATCCCCATCCACAGGATTGCCAGCGGCAAAGAGTGCCACACCAGGTATCAGGTCACACAGGGAAACGACCATATGGTAAATGGAATAAAACATCTTGCTGACGATGGACAGTCCGGAGAGGATAAATGCCAGCACGATTCCGATCAGCGACCCTTTTGCGATCAGGCTTAAGGAATAAAGCGTCATCGCTCCCAGCCCGTCCTGCGAAAATCCTTTGATCAGCGACTGAAATATCTTTCCAAGTGACGGAAACATCAGTTCTGGAAAGGAACCCATCTGATAGACGACCTGCCATACCACCAGAACAGCAACAATAAAAACAATCTGATTTCTTAAATTTTTCATCGTTCTCATCCTTATTCTTTCTTTTCTGACAGATCTTATCTTGCCGACTCTGTTGTGATTGCTTCAAAGGATTCCGGTGCACTGTCCACGAAATCATTCTCCGCCATAAAGTTTGCCATATCCATGACGCCCGGAAGTTTCATATCATAGACACATCCCGGATCCTGTAACCATTCCTGCATCGTTTCTGCCGTGACATCCTCTTTCTTGCAGAGAATATTTTGTCGCTTCTTCCTGGTTGTTGTTGATGTAATCCATCGCTTCCTGCGTTGCATCCACAACTGCCTGATAGATTTCTGGCTGATTTTCATACAGGTCATCGGATACCAGACCAACGATAAATGCATTGCCTTCCGGCCATACCGAATCCAGGCTTTCTGCCTCTTTGATGTTGTCCTGTTCTTTTGCCTTGAAAATATAAGGTGCGGTTGTGAGCTGGCAGGCTACACTTCCGGACATCAGGGCAGTCATGCCATCCGGATGGGACATGGTCACCAGATTGTTGTCCAGTGCATGGGCATCGCCAAGCTCCTGCTTTGCGAGCATTGCCAGCAGAATATGCTGAATACTTCCGACGTTTACAACGGAAATCTTTTTATCATCTGTGATATCTTTTTAACGAATGGATCGTATCCTCGTTTGTCAGCGCGACTCGTTTGGCTGTCTTTGCGATCGTTCCGTACATTTTGTAAGGAATCCCTGCCGTTACACCGGTAATGAACGGTGCGATCCCCATACATGCCACATCAATATCCCCGGATGCCATCCCTTCATTGATCGCCGATCCGGAATTTAAGCTGACCCACTCAACCTCGATATCTCCATCGTAGTTTTTCTCGATCAGTCCCTGTTCCTGCATGATGGTCAGCGGTGCATAAGCCAGTCCGTACTGATAAGCAATCTTTACTTTTGCTGTGTCCCCACTATCCTGCGTACTTTTCTGACTTTTTTCCGCATCCGCTTACCCCTAAAACCATGGATACCGCCAGAAGTATTGCTGTTATTTTCCTCACCCTTTTTTTTCATCGTCTTTTCCTTTCTTTTGAGCACCCGGTCTCTTTGCCTGGTGCATTTTTCATCAGCTTATTCTATAATTGTGATATAATTATGACATTTTCATTACATACAGCACTGTTTTCGTCATTTTTCATAAACTTCCTGGTCAGGAATCTGGACAAACCGGCATCGGAAGGCAAAAAAATCCCCGGAAATTGCTCTCCGGAGGATTGTATGCTCTGCTTTATGCTTTTGGTCGCCGCCTTTGCCTTCGCTTTCTCACCCAGGAAATCAATGGATGTCTTGCAGATTACCTTATCAAAGATAATAAACATCGCCGGCAGGATGAAGATTACGCATGCCATACTGATCAGGGCACCTCTTGATAACAGTGTACAGATTGCACCGATCATATCAACTTTGGAATACCATGCCACACCGAACGTTTGCGAAGAAACTGAAACCACTTGTCATGATAGACAGTGCACATGCTTTGTGTGCATTCATGACGGCTTCTTTCTTGCCAAATCCTTTTCTTCTTTCCTTCTGGTAACGGCTCGTCATAAGGATCGCATAGTCCACGGTTGCACCAAGCTGAATGGTTCCGACTACGATACTTGCAACGAATGGAAGTTCGATTCCCTGGAAAAACGGGATTGCCATGTTGACGTTGATGGCAAATTCAATAACCGCAACCAGAATGATCGGAACGGAAATGGATTTGAATACCAGCATAATGATGATGAAGATGGTCGCTACGGAAGCAACGTTTACATTTACCAGGTCGATGTCCGTTACATCCTGCAGATCTTTCATCAGCGGAGCTTCACCGATCACCATACCGTTTGAATCGTATTTCTTTACAAGATCGTTGATCGCCGCGATCTGACTGTTGGATTCGTCTGTTGCGGAGCTGTACTTTGAGCAGACAAATACCAGTTCCTGTTCATCACTTTGCAAAGCATATCTTTGACATCTTTCGGGATCATGGAAGCCGGCACGTTTGCACCGAATACGCTGTTCAGTCCAAATGCCCATTTCACACCGTCCACCTTTTTCGATGTCTTTCATCAGCGTAGTCCTGTTTGCATTGGAAATGTTTTTATCCATCATGATGATGTGCATGGTGCTCATGTCGAAGGTATCTTCCAGTTTTTTGTTTGCCACATTTGAATCCAGTGTTGACGGAAGCGATTTATCAATATTGTAGTAAATCTTGGTGTGGTTGTTTCCGTATACTGCCGGAAGCAGTCCGATGCAGAAAACGGCCAGCCAGATTTTATAATGCCTGATGATAAAACCGGACAGTCTGTTCGTATTCTTGATCAGCGGTTTATGTTTTGTCTTTTCGATCAGCGGATCAAAGATCAGGATGATCGCCGGAAGCAGGGTTACACAGCAGATAACACCGATGATAACACCTTTTGCCATTACGATACCAAGGTTTTTACCAAGTGCGAATGTCATCAGACACAGGTCGCGAAACCGGCTACCGTTGTGATGGAACTGGATACGATGGATTTGAAGGTATTAGATATTGCATGACCCATCGCTCTGTTCTTGTCGCCAGGGAATCGTTTTTTATTCTCCTCGAAACTGTCCAGCAGGAAGATCGAGTAATCCATCGTAACACCAAGCTGAAGGATCGCTACCAGTGCCTGTGTCAGATACGAAATCTCACCCAGGAAAATATTCGTTCCCATGTTATACAGGATCGAGATTCCGATACAGAGCAGGAACAGGATCGGCACCACAAAGGATGTTCCGGTAATCTCCAGCACGATGAAAGAAAACAGTGCTTTGCGATCGCCACGTAGATCGGCAGTTCCTGCAGACACAGATTCTTGATATCGGTTACGACACCGGACATACCGCTGATAAAGCACTGCTTATCTACAATGGCACGCATGTTCGTGACAGCTTCCATCGCCTCGTCTGAAGATGTGGTGTTATCAAAAAGTACCAGCATCATTGTAGAATCGTCCGCAAAGAAGATATTCTTTAAATCTTTTGGCATCATGCTTGTCGGAACGCTGATATCAGCGATGTCATCATACCAGAGTACCTTTTTGACATGTTCGATCTCTTCGAACTTGTTTTTCAGTTTCTGCACATCTTTAAGCGGCATATCCTCGACGACGACCATCGAGAATGCACCTGTGCCGAATTCATCCACCATAACATCCTGACCTTTTACCGTTTCCAGAGATTCCGGAAGGTAACTTAAGATATCATAGTTGATTCTTGTTTTTATGGTTCCAATAACAGATGGAATGAGAAGCAAAATTCCGATCAGTACGATCAGGATACGGTGTTTTGCTATCCATTTTCCAGTCTTGACCATTGTTGTCATCTCCTATCTTTCCTTAATATTTATGATACCGGGGAGCAAAGATTTTATTCCCCTGACATCCCGTTTACGGATTCTGTGTCGGCTGATCATTCTGTGCATGGATTGCCTCCAGTGACATCAGCAGTGCATAATTTGATGCCTGCATCGCAAAGTCCAGAAAGTACTCTGCCAGCAGTATCTTATTCTCAGCTGAGAGTTCTTTTGTCGTTTCCTCCGTAAAACTAATCCCAAAGCTGCTCCTGTGCAATCTGGATCACCTGGTCGACTTTGTCGTAAGCTTCTGCTATCCGTCCTACCAGTTTCGCCTTGCTGTACTTCATTTTATTGTGGAGCATTTCACGGTTTTCTGCATTCTCTGCGGAGTTCCTGGATATCTTTTTCTACCTGTTCCGGACAGTCCATCTCGCCCTGCTCAATGCGGCTGTGCATCTGTCCGATTGCCTTATCCAGCTCATATAGCTTTACAGAAAGTATATCATGTGTCATACGCACACCCCTTTCCTTTCTTTCTCACACCATTTTAACAAAAATCTGCTTCGCTGATATAGACAAAATATCCGCAGTGTAAAAAGAACTTTACACTGCGGATATTTTATAAATCGTTATTCTCATCTGAAACAAGGACTGCTTTGCCCATTAACAGAAGATAAATCTGATGTACTATATAACCGATGTTTTCGGTGTCCTGCTTCGTCCACTCGCGGAGCAGTCCCATAACCGCCTGACAGTGGTAATGCAGGATAAACTCCCGGTCTTTGTCCGAATAGCCCTCATACCAGTCTTTGCATCTCCGTCACTTTCTCAAACAGATCATAAAAACCTGCTCCAGCATACGTCCGATCTCGTCACCATAGTTGGACTGCATACCGCGGATCGCATAAGGCTGAAGCTGGATCGCAATCTCAAAGAAATGGCGAAGCCCCTTCTCAAGATCCTTCTTTGCAATGCACTCTTCCAGGACAATCTCCATCTCCTGGTACAGAACCCACTGGATCAGATCCGGAATATCCTCAAAATGATAGTAAAATGCCTGTCTTGTGATGTGGCACTCTTCTACAATATCCTTTACCGTCAGTTTCTTTACTTTTTTCTCAAACAGAAGGTTGCTGCTTCTGCAATTGTTTTTTTCATATCAATAGCCATTTTACCTACTCCTATTTCACTCAAAAAAACCGCTTTGTTGCTTATGCTACCGTACATTTTTTTCTTCTGTCAAGTAAATTAATTCTAAACTGTTCCTGAGGCTAACGATGTGCAAAATGAACAAATTCCCCAAGAAGACACTTTTACGTGCCCTTCGGGGAATTCGTTCATTTGCACATTCAGAAAAATCTCCGCATCTTCCTAATAAAACTGATGTGCTCCGATCTTCACTCCGGTTCCGGATCCTGTATTAAAGTACAGTGCTCCGCCTACCGGATTCTCTCCATTCAGTCTTTGCCTGAGCTGCTTCTACGCAGTCACTCGGTACACCGCTTGCCAGTGCACTTGCCAGTGCTCCGCTGTACGCCGGTGTGAACTGTCCTGCCTGGTAAACAACCTCGGAAATGCTGTTCGGGAAGGAAGCACTTGCCACACGGTTGAGAACAACGGCACCGACTGCCACTTTACCTTCGCGGCTCTGGTTGCCTGCTTCGCAGTAGATGATCGGCGCCAGAAGGTTCAGATCACTGGAATCTGCTGTGGTAACAGTCTCTTCGCTTCCGGTTGACGCCGCAGAATCGTAAGTGTCGTCTGCGGTATCATAGGAAGCATCTGCTGTCGTATCTTCGCTGTAGCTGTTGTCGGTATAAGAACCGTCTGTACCGTATGTACTGTCGGACTCATAAGTTTCACCGGCATAAGTACCGTCTGTATAAGAATCGCCTGTATTATAGACATCACCGGTATAAGTACTATCTGCATTGTAGCTGTTGTCTGTATAAGTGCTGTCCGCAGAAGTATCATCATAAGCACCATCTGCACTGTAGCTGTTGTCGGTATAAGTATCATCTGTACTATAGCTGTCATCGCCATAGGCGCTGTCTGCATACGCATCCTCAGTATAGCTGTCATCGTTGTAAGTGCTGTCTGTATCTGCCGTGCCATAGCCTCTGCCGCATTCCAGCCCCAGCCGTTCGGATCGTAGTAGCCCTGTGCCACGCTGTCCGTTGTGTCTGTATTGGCATCTGCATCACTGACGTTGACATCCGCAGTTGAGATTGCAACGGCACGGTCTGTGATGATCGTCTCTTCGACATCCTCTGCCGGAACGTATGCAACCGTAACGTCATCCATCTGTACCTGATACCAGTCACCATCCTCGGAAATCAGGCTGTACTCGCTTCCGTTGTCTGCACTGTCCAGAATGTCTGCCGCCGCATCCGGTGAAGAGAACAGGTTTACACCGTCCCAGTTGACCTTGACACCCTGTGTGCCATAAACATTTGCCAGATATTCTGCATCTTCTCCGTATGCCAGATAATCATTCTTGATATATCCTTCCACGCCGTTTGAAATGATGTGTGACCATTTTCGCCCTTTTCGATCAGGTCGGCAGATGCTCCCTTTGGAAGATAGCCGACGATCTCACTTTTTGTTGGATGCATTTGCACGGATGTTGACCTGTGTATCTACATCTGCTACTGCACGATAAGACCACACGCTGTCTTCTATATTATTACTGTCTGTAGACGGTGCCGCAAAAACAACTGTGGAAGATAATACTGTAAATGCAAATACCGTCGCACTGCCGCAAAGTACCGTTTTCATTCTTGCTTTCATGTAAAAAAACCTCCTGAACTCCTATAACTTCACTTTTTTGGCATTTCTGTTATATTTGTTACAAATGTATTAACTTTTGTTACGTTTGCATCATATAACAGTTACAGTATTTTGTCAACCTTTTTATCTTCGTCAAGTGATAAGAAGCAAAGGATTGCACTCCCACTAAGATAGCCTCCGGCGGATTGCAGAGGCATTCTTGCATTTTAAAGCTTGAGGATATACCGCAAAAAAACATTGCTCTCATAAAGAAAGGTGAGAATCGGACTTTCTTTTTATCATCGAAAGCGACTGGCTTCCGATCTCTGTGTTGGAGCAGATCGCCACCACCAGAAAGAACAGCCAGACGATGCAGATCCCTTTTACAAATCCGAGTGCTCCTCCGCACATCCGGTTGACGCCACGCAGGATCGGCGACCTTGTCATGATCCGCAGTGCCCGTGCAACGGCGTGCAGGGCGATACTGACCAGGTTAAAGGAAATAAAATACGTCAGCATATTTAAAAGCATATCCGCCAGATAGGTGGAAATATATTCCGAAAAGGTCTGAACCGCCATATTTGCATACGTGTAACTGTTGTTATTATCAAGAAGCGCGTCTGCAGTTCTTTTCGGGATCGGCAGTGATTTGATGATCTTGTTCTGATCTTTTTCGCGGCACATCGCTCTGCTGTGCAAATTTCTGTGTTTCTTTATCCAATTTGTCCATGATCGCATCTTCCACCAGCGTCTCGCATTTGCTCTCCACAAATGAGTAGACGGGTGTCTGCGTTTTCAGAAAATCATTGACATAGGGTGTCGAATAATAGACCAGTACACCGGAAAACACGAAAAAAGCAGAGAGGTCAGCGTCCTCGCAAAAACCTCTCATATAGCCATTGATCGCAAATACCAGCAGTACCAGTAAGATAATGATCGTAAGTAAATTCATAATTTCCTTTCTGCTATCCAAGCCGGATCAGATCTGCACTGTCCTCGGTGATCACCATATATTTGCGGAATCCACGGATACTCAGCACATTCTGGATTGGCTTGCGGTATTTGCCCTGGAATGTTTTCTGACCGTTTAACTTATAAATGGCAAATTCTTTTTCATTGAACAGCACGATTTTGTCTTTCTGCAGGGTAATACTGTTGTACTGCAGATCAAAATATTTCTGCATGGTATTCTTACCGCCGGTATTGTAGACCTTCATCAGATATTTATGTCCAGAGTCGCCTCCGTCAAAGACAAAGCCGATGCGGTTGCCGTCATGGAAAGTACTGATGATCTCCTGATCAAACTTCACCGTTTTCTTTTCTTTCGGAGACTGGCTGCCGGAAAATACCGTAAACCCGTCGGTGCGGACGGCAACTGCCGTGCTGTTGTCACAGAAAAAATCTGCGGAGCCAGCACGTCGTCCACATTTAGCTCACCGACCTGATTGTTCAGCTCCATCTGACCTGCACTTCCGAAGTTATAAAACGCAATATGTGTACTGATCTTGTTTCCATTGACCCGCATATAGGACACTGCCATCTTGATCCCGTCCGGAGAAAGTGCCATATCCAGCGGATAACCAAAATCGTCGATCGTCGTGCGATTCTCGGCGATCAGTGTCCCGGATGCATCGTAAAAATTGACCCAGGTCACATCATCATCTGCTAGGATCACCGCCACAACACCCTGCGTTGCCACTCTTGCCTTCTGGATCGGCAGTTTTGTCTGGAACTGTCCTTTCAGTCCCTCTTCATCAAATACATAGACCTGCATCCCCTGCTGATCTGCGATCACAGCAGTCGTACCGCAGACATCCACGAACGGTGCCTGCATACTGTAGGTCGTACTCCATTTTGTATTCGATTTGCTGTCCACACAGGCTACCCCGTCGGAGCTGTATTTCAGGAAATAATCTCCAAACTCCAGATACTGCGTACTGCTCACGTCATTTCTCTCAATGCGGTCTGAGGTAAGATAGGTGCTTCCGGTGTGGAAGAATAAAAAATGTCCCCAGCCCGAACAACAGGATAAACAGAAGTCCCATGGTAATCGCATTGCGGTTATGTACAAACTTCTGATGTTTTTAATCTTATCCCACAGTTCTTCTTTTGCCTGTGGATCTTCCGTCATCTCATATGTCTCGATGCGGATATCCGGATCGTTGAGCTCTTCGTCCAGATCCAAATCCAGATCATCCTCTTTTTTTCTGAATAATTCTTTTAATTTTATTTTCATCCTCATTTCGTCCTTACTGTGCCAATTCTGAAATTTTCCTGATGCTCTGCAAAAGTTCTTCTTAAGTACCCTGCAATGTTGTTATTATAGTTTAAAAGGCATGGGATAGTCAACCATGCCTTTTACGTTCCTTATTCTTTTTACGGCAAAGACGATCTTCTGTCCCGGAAGAATCGTGTTTGGATCGGTAATGCCGTTCAGATCACAGATTTCCTGAAGCTTGTCCAGATTTCCGTAGTACATCCGGCAGACGATCGCCAGCGTATCGCCGTCCCGCACCGTGTATTCTGCCTGATACTTCGTCACATCCGAAGAGGATGCCGCACGGCTATTTGCAGAGGAACTGCCGGATGTGGTGCTATCCTGCCTACCGGAAGTTCCGGCACCTCCTGTTCCATCGGTTGCTGTCTTCGCTTTCCGCTGTTCCTGTCTTTGCCTGTTGTTCCCATATTGTCTGTGGAATCGCCTGTTGTCGTCGTATTGCTCTCTGTACTGCTCTCTTTTAAGATCCAGGTCTTTTCGGTCTCATCCTTTGCGGCACTCTCCTTTGCGGCACTCTCCTTTGCAATTTCTCCTTCTGCCTGTGCCGAAGCCGCCAGAGCATCCGTTTCTTTCTGTTTTTCGGTTCCTTTTGACAGGCCACTGCTCTGCACATCACTTCAAGTGCCATCTCCTGAAGCGTCACTTCCATATCTTTCATGCGATTATAGTTGTTGACCATCGTCGCCCCGATCACCAGGATCGTCAGCACCAGAAACATACTTGCACCATATAAAAAACGCACCATCGTCGGAGTTTTGCTTTTCTGCTCCTGCTCCACGTTCTGTGCGTCCTGTTGTTTTTTTTGCGATCCGTCTGCGGAAGTTCTGGATGGCCCATCCTGATTCTTTGATTCCGCCTCCACGGACTGCCCTTCATTTTCTTTTACCATATAGCTCTGCATCTGCTCGTTTTTTCGTAGTAGATGTAATAGCCGCTCTGCTTTCGGATCCCGGTGTTCTCCGTCAGGAAAACGCTGGCATTTTCTTCGCTGTCATACAGAAACAGCGACCTGTCCTCACCCGGAAACTGTTCCCGGTGCAGATCAAAACTTCTCATCCGGTTCTTCTTCCGGCTCCTCCATCTTTTTTTCGCCCAGCCGATCACTTCTCTTCCCGGAAAATACTGTTTCATTTCCCGGTAGATTTTCTCCCACATATCATCGTTTGGTTCACCCTCCGCGATCTCTACGGCTCCGTCCGCAAACAGACACTTCATGTTTTCGTTCTGCCAGACTTCACCGAGCAAAGCACCGCACAGCCTGTCTTTTTTCCAGAAACGTGATCACATAATCTTCTATATAAACCCTTTTATCTGATCCTGCATCTCCGATCTGCCGGATATTTTTCGGCAGGCCTGTCCGTTCCTTTCCCTTTCCGTCCTTTGAGGTTCCCCTGTAAACCATTTCGATCATACTCCCAATCCTCCTTTATACTACTTCCAGCTGATGCCCCTATCGTAGCACAAAGAATCTGCAAATTTTAGCAATCCGTGGGATACTTTTCAAGAACTTTCCGACATGTTTTTCATCGGATTGATGCGAATAAACCTTCCTTTTTTTCGGATACACTGTAAAAAGCCTTTAACACGGCAAATTTTTAAGAGAGGGATGACAATCATGTTTTCTTCCGATACGATCTGCTATTTTCATGCAGGCTCTTCCGATACCGCAGAGCTTCTCGGAAATTATCTTTCTAAAATTCTGATAAAAACGGTTTTTCAGATATCGCACCTGTCCTTCTATGCATCGGAAGTGACCGTGTGACCGGTGACAGCTTAGGTGATGGTCGGCAGTGCCTTGGAAGAACGGTACAAAAAAGCATCCCCGTGTTTGGTACACTGAAGATGCCTGTTCATGCCCTCAATCTTGAGGAAACCATCGATGCGATCCATCTACATTTTCCGGATCATCCGCTGATCGCTGTCGATGCTTCCTTTGGAACAAAAAGAACATCTTGGCTGCATTACGGCCGGCAAAGGAAGTCTCTGTCCCGGTGCCGGCGTCGACAAAAATCTGATTGCAGTCGGTGACTTTTTGTGACCGGAATCGTAGCATCCTTTTCTCCGTTTTCACATCTGGTACTGCAGTCAACACGGCTGTCTGCCGTGATGCCGCTCGCCTCGCAGATTTCCCGCGGGATCGCTCATGCCATTGACGAAATTGCTCCCGGCTATAACCTTTCTTCGCAGATACTTTGAAACTGCATGACTGATCTTACATGCATTTTGTCCTCATTACAGCTCCACGCGGCCTTCCAGGGCACGCAAAGAGAGTAACTTCATCAATATATTCCAGATCGCCGCCCACCGGCACACCGCTCGCAATCCGCGTAACTTTTATACCGGTCGGTTTGATCAGTTTGCTGATATACATTGCCGTCGTCTCCCCCTCCAGACTGGAATTTGTGGCAATGATCACTTCATTGACATCGCCCTGAAGTCTTGTCATCAGCTCTTTTTAATTTTATATCCCCCCGGTCCGATGCCGAGCATCGGTGAGATTGCCCGTGCAGAACATGGTAGACACCGTCATACTTGCCGGTCTTCTCGTACGCCGCCAGATCTCTTGTATTTTCCACGACCATGATCGTCTTGTGGTCTCTTGCATCGTTCTTGCAGATTGGGCAGAGCTCATCGTCTGTCAGCGTAAAACATTCTTTACAGTATCTGACGTTCTTCCTTGCATCGATAATCGTATCCGAGAGCCGCCGCACTTCCTCGATCGGACGGTTAATAATATGAAACGCCAGGCGTTGGGCTGATTTCGCCCCCACACCCGGCAGTTTGGACAGTTCTTCGATCAGTTTTGTGATATGACTGCTATAATAATCCATCAGAACGGAAATCCTCCACCCATACCAGTAAGTCCGCCTGTCAGTTTTGACATGACTGCGTTGGTCTCTTCCTCTACTTTTCTCAGAGCTTCGTTGGTAGTCGCCATGATCAGATCTTCCAGCATTTCGATGTCATCCGGATCTACAACTTCTTCTTTGAGCGAAACTTTGGTCACTTCTTTCTTACCGGAGATCGTCACTTCTACCACACCGCCGCCTGCTGCCGCCGTAAACTCTTTCTCTTCCAGTGCTTTCTGGTTTTCCTCCATCTGGCGCTGCATTTTCTGCGCCTGTTTCATAAGATTATTCATATTTCCCGGCATACCCATTCCCGGGAATCCTCCACGTTTTGCCATTTTCTAATCCTCCTGAATAATCTTTCTATTAATCATCTTCGCAACTGCTCAATACTTCGTAGTTACGATGCAAAAATCCATTAAAATTGCTTTGCAATAAGATTTTTGCACACCTGAATCATATTCTTACGGTCTTCGCAAGTGCTCCGACCTGTGCCGAATCATTAGTCATCTTCGATTTCTATATCCGCATGCACCAGATTTTCAAGTGCCTCCTCGACCTGCACTTTGGAAAGTCTGGTATTTACCACATGCTCATCTGCCTGCAGGATCATCTTGACTTTGACCTGCCTGCCTGTTTTCGCTCGCAATGATCTGCTCGAGTACTTCTGCTTTCTTCGGATCATTGACATAAGTCTCTCCCAGAAAATCAGAAAATACGATATAAAGCGTACCATCTTCTTTTTCTGTATTAAATTTCGGAACGGCACTTGCCAGAACCACACGGAAACGCCCTGAAGTCTGTGCCAGGATCGTCCGCCACATACCGACGATCTTCTGCAGATCTTCCGGTGCCGCCTGCTGAAGCTTTGCCGGGTCTGTATTGCCCGCTGTTCCATCCGGATCTATGCCTCCCGGAGCCGCCACATTTACCGGATTTTGATAGTCAAAATTGCCCTCCGGTATGTAACCACCGGTGTCCTGCTGTCTTACCACCACGCCCGATGCCAGTCGCTTTTCCAGTCTCCGCACGCGTTCCAGTACGGAGAGCTGATCCTGCTCCATCTGCGGACGGCACAGTTTGATCAGTGCCACCTCCAGCATCACTCGCTTGGATCCTGCATATTTGATTTGATTCTGCAATTCTGAAAAAATGCGGATATAACGCATCAGCGTATCATCCCGCACCATCGGCGCGCCTCTTCTTTCAGCTGCTCCAGATTCTCTGCGGAGACATCCAGCACATCTTCCATATTATCGGAACTTTTAAGTAGAAGCAGGTTTCGCAGATACCAGGTAAAATCGTTTACAAGTCTGCGTCAGATCACGTCCCTGCATGATCATATTTTCCAGATGCAGGATCACCTGCGTAACATCCCCGTCCAGCACTTCCCGCAAAGAGTTTGCTGAACTCATCAGTATCCACCGCACCGAGTACATCCAGAACATGCTCATACGTCAGCTTTTCTCCTAAATAAAAGGCAATACACTGATCCAGAAGGCTTAACGCATCTCGCATGGAACCGTCGCCTTTTTGGCGATATAACGCAGAGCCTTATCTTCGACTTCGACCTGCTCCTCATCCATCAGCTCTCGCAGACGGCCCACGATCGTCGTGCGGGCGATCCGTTTGAAATCATAACGCTGACATCTGGAGAGAATCGTGATCGGAATCTTGTGCGCCTCGGTGGTCGCCAGAATAAAAATGACATACGCCGGCGGTTCCTCCAGGGTCTTAAGCAGTGCATTAAACGCACCTATAGACAGCATATGCACCTCGTCGATGATGTAGACCTTGTACTTGCCGCTGGTCGGTGAGTAGGCCACCTCCTCCCGGATCTCGCGGATATTGTCCACGCCGTTATTGGAAGCGGCATCGATCTCTATCACATTCATGGAATTTCCAGCGGCGATCGCCTTGCAGGTCTCACACACTCGTTGCAGGGATTTCCATCCACCGGATGCTCACAGTTTACCGCTTTTGCAAGGATCTTTGCCACCGTCGTTTTACCTGTTCCTCTGGTACCGCAGAACAGATAGGCATGTCCGATACGCTGTGCCCTGATCTGATTTTTAATGTCCGCACAATTGCGTCCTACTCTTCACATCTTGGAAGGAGTCAGGACGGAATTTACGGTATAAGGCAGTATAGCTCATGCTTTCCCTCTGTTTCTAAATACTTCAAAAATGTCTGTGGCAGACTCTCTGCCCTTACATCAGATGTGAAGTGACTCCCATCCGATACCGTCTCGGTTTTATACACCAAAGCTGATGCCGATGCATTTTGCTTCTTTGATCAGCTGATCATCCGGAGATACCATCTTCAGCTTGCCGGCTACATCACCAAGCGGTACTTTCTTGACTTTGCCGTTGATGATACCTACCATGTAACCATATTCCTTTTTCATGATCAGAGTTGCTGCTTCTGCACCCAGTCTGGTTGACAGTACACGGTCATACGGACAAGGGCTTCCTCCTCGCTGTGTATGTCCCGGAACGGTAATACGCACTTCGATACCGGTCTTCTGGAAAATCTGCTCTGCCAGTTCGTAGGATACGGATGGATGTTTTCTCTTTTTGATCTTTTCTTTTAATTCTTTTTTTCGGAAGAGCTGCATCTTCTTTGGAGATTGCACCCTCTGCAACTGCCAGAATGGTAAAACCATGTCCGGATGCCGCTCTCTTGTGGATCGCTTCGATGATCTTATCGATATCGTAAGGGATCTCCGGAAGCAGAATGATATCCGCACCGCCGGCGATTCCTGCATGAAGCGTAAGCCATCCGACTTTATGCCCCATAACTTCAACTAAGAATACACGGTTGTGGGATGCCGCGGTTGTGTGGATACGGTCGATTGCATCGGTCGCAATGTCAACCGCACTCTGGAAACCGAATGTCATATCCGTTCCATAAATATCATTGTCGATGGTCTTTGGCAGATGGATGATGTTCAGTCCCTCTTCACGCAAAGCAGATTTGCTGTTTTCTGTGTTCCGTTTCCCCGAGGATCACCAGGCAGTCCAGACGCAGTTTGTAGTAATTCTGCTTCATGGCCTCTACCTTGTCCAGTCCGTGTTCATCCGGTGTACGCATCAGCTTGAACGGCTGTCTGGATGTTCCAAGGATCGTTCCGCCCTTTGTCAGGATTCCAGAAAATCTTTTGCAGAAAGCATACGGTAATTGCCGTAGATCAGACCTTTGTATCCATCATAAAATCCATAAACTTCGAGTTCCTGAACATTTGCACTGAGACCTTTGACTACTCCTCGCATTGTTGCATTGAGTGCCTGACAGTCACCGCCGCTTGTCAGCATACCAATTCTTAACATTTGCTACCACGCTCCTCTTTTTTTAATACCTTCTTATGCAGATGTCGAAGCAAAAAAACTTTCGGCCTTTTCACTTCAACGGATGCCTGCGAATTGCTTGTTACAAAGTAACGCTCGCAATTCTGTAAACATTTAATATAAGGCAGGTGGTTCCTGCCTTCGACACCACCTGCCTTGATTATATAATATTTTTCTTCCCACTACAACGGTAAAATCAATAACTTTCTGTTTCCTTATCCAGGATCACTTCCGCAAATGTTGCTTTCCTCTCCATCAGTTTTGTCAGTTTTGCCATTTTTGATACATTTCCGATCAAGATCACACCGCAGAGCTTTCCGTTCAGGAAATACAGTTTCTCATACTGCTTCTTGCTCCTGTCACAGATCTCCAGTGTTTTATAGAGAAGATTTTTGTTTCTGCCGTTATCTCCGATCGCATACAGGGAAGTATTCATACCGTTAAAGGAGAGCGGCATCTGTACTTTCTGATATTCCACGCACTCCCCGGCTGCATTGGCTCCTGCGACTTTTCCCTGCTCACTTGCCCGGCCCAGAGTCTTTGCATTTCCCCTTCAAATTCCACGCAGTCTCCGCATGCAGATATCTTTTCACTGGTCTGCATTTTTTCATTTACAGCAACTGCCCTGTTTACCTTCAGTCCCATCTGTTCTGCAAGTTCTGTATTTGCACGCACACCGCAGGAGATCAGCACCAGATTGGCTGCGATTTCTTCCCCATCTGCAAGACGAACGGCCGTTACACGCTCCTGCCCTTCGATCCGATCGATCTTTACTCCGGTGCACTTTTGATACCGACACGCTCTGCAATGCTTCCAAGCATCGCCGCCGCACCTTCATCCAGTTGTCTTCCCATCAGAACCGGAGCCGCCTCGAGAACTGTCACCTGACATCCTGCCTTTTTCAGCTCCCAGGTCGCCTCAAGTCCAAGCACACCGCCGCCGATCACGACTGTCTGTCCGTTCTTTGGGATCATCTGCCCGATTTTTTCTGCATCTTCCAGAGTACGGATCACGGCCACCTGCTTTTTTTCGCTTCCCGGGATCTGAGGGACGAAGCTTTTTGCTCCCAGTGCATAGATCAGTTTCGTGTATTTCAGACGCATGCCATCCTCAAGTGTCACTTCTTTTTTCCGTTTTGTCCACTGAAATAATCTTTTTTGCCGAGGATCTGATAAACCTGATTTTCCTCATACCAGCTCTCCGGTTCCACCTGGATCTGACTGATCTCAAGTCCGGCATTTAAGGCTTTTGTCAGCATCGGACGGTTATAGGTCGGATATTTTTCCTCCGAGATCATAAGAATCGAAGATGTCTTATCCCGCTCCCGGACTGCTTTCGCCGCATTCAGTCCTGCTGTACCGTTTCCAAGGATCACATAAAATTCATCGCCGTCTTTTTCGGTAAGTAGTTTTTTCTTCCACCGGCACAAAATTTTCACGTCCGACACCGCAGACCGGACATACTTCCAGGGAAGAATCAAAAATTTCTCCGCACACCAGACATTTCACAAGCTTTCGACTGCCTTTTGTCGTTTTCTCCGCCTTTTTATCCTGCAAAAGAGAACCGAAATGATAGCCGTATTCGAAAGCCTCTACAAGCTCCGTATCTCCCGGACGGAAACGGATGCGAAGTCCGTCCACTGTATTCATGCGAAGCTGCTTCAGACGCTCGATGATGTGAGGCACACCTTCTCCGCTCCAGCCGTAGTCGCCGAATGCACTTGCCAGTTTCCCGCCATGTGTTCCCGCAAAATGGATGTTGTCAGATCCCAGATCGGCTTTAATGCTTCCCCAACGATCGTCGGTGTTCCAAATAAAATACCATCAGCAAATCCAATCTCTTCCAGTACCTGTGCCTGATCTGCTGTCACCATATCGTAGCTTCGCACATCAATATCACCGCTTGCCTTGATGCCTTCTTCAATCTTTTTCCGCGATCTGCTTTGTATAACCATAGGCACTTACATAAGGAATAATGACTGTTTTTTTCTGATTTGGATTGACCACGGTACACCATCTCTCATAAGTATCCTCAATAAAGTCGATTCCGGAATCCAGCACCCGGTCCATGTCCCGGGCAGATCATCGAAACATCAAGCTCTCTTACACGTTCCAGAGCCTTCAGCATAAATGGCTTGAACGGTCCAATGATGCAGTCAAAATAATATTTTGTTGCCCGCATATAGCCTTCCCGGTCTGTCACCTTGCTGACCAGCACATCCTGAAATCCATAGTGGGAGCCGAAGGAATCGCAGGTCACAAGCACCTGTTCTTCTTCAATAAACGTGTACATCGTATCCGGCCAGTGCAGATTCGGAACCAGCAGAAAACGCAGCGTTTTGTCCCCGATCTTCATCGTCTCGTTGTCATGCACGATCAGATTGCAGAATTCTCCGTTCACAATTTCCTTTAAAAACCCGGCCGCACAGGCTGTGGAAATGATCTTCAGCTGCGGACTTAATTTCAACAGACGCCGCACACTGCCCGCATGATCCGGCTCCGTATGATTGACCACCAGATAATCGATCTTTGTCACATCGATCACTTCGCCGAGTTTGTCCATCCACTCCTCAAAAGCTTCTTTTACCGTTTCAAATAATACGACCTTCCCGCCGCTTTTGAGCACATAAGAATTGTAGGTTGTGCCAAATTCCGTGTACATGATAATATCAAAAACCCTGAGCGTGTCATCCACGATTCCCGCCCAGTAAAAATCATCTCTAAGCTTTAATGTTTTCATAGCATACCTCCTGTGGTTTTGTGAATGTTTCTATATCTTCACAGCTGCATTTTTTATTCTTGTTTTAAAATGCCCTGTGCGCTTTTAAGCTTTTTATTATGTTTAGATGTGAGTGTCAAAAGTCTCCAACTATGATGCCTACGGATTGTTCCGTGCGTTGCACTCCCACAATCCTTTCTACGCTCCGCTTCGGTCGGTGCTAAACATGTGCCACTGGCACATAGCACCCCAGTATTCGCATATCGTGGGATTATCATCCCACTTTTATGCTCATATCGGGGGCAGATCCCAAGGTCTTTCATCCACCTATGAGCAAGCTCATGTGGATTTAGACCTTTGACCCTGGCATCATGTTTAAATTATCATTTGCTTTTTGTTATGTTTATACTATACTTTGTATCAGCAGAATTTTCTGTTGCATATGCAACTTTTTTCCATCAGAACAAAGCAAGTGTTCGAAAACTCGCAAGCAACCACGGTACGGAGTCTATATCTTCTTTCTGTGCAAACGTACAATATTTGAAGTGTATAAAAGATGCTGGTCGACAAAAAGGAAGAAGCTCAGTGACGATATTGAGCAATGTGCAAAATGAATAATTCCCAAGAAGGCACTTTTACGTGCCCTTCGGGGAATTCGTTCATTTGCACATGCATATTTTCTTCCTATAAGCTTTTTCCCTTTTTGCGACCAGCATCTCTACAACACTGCAAACGCTTTTTTCTGCACGGAAAAGAAAAAACGGAGGTATTTATGAATACAAAACTTTCTCTTTTTTTGACGGTATCACACCGGAAGAATACAATCGCATGATGGTCTGTTTCAGGCGCCGAGAAGTCCTTTTCCACCGATGAGACTGTCTGTTTCTATGCTGACTATCCCGACCGCATCGGCTATCTTCTGGAAGGAGAAGCCGCCATCATCCGCACACACATGGACGGCCGCCAGACCATTCTGGAATACCTGAAAACCGGAGATGTCTTCGGCTCGGCACTTTCCGCCCTGTCACCAAACGGCGATTCTTTGCAGGTGATCTGCACCAAAAGCCGCAAGATCCAGTTTATCGACTATGCCCACCTGATCAGACGCTCGCCCAAATGCCTGCAGTTTCCACAGTCTTTTAGTCAGCAATGCTCTTCAGTTGATTTCCAGAAAAGCGATCGCCCTTGGCGAACATCTGGAAATCCTCTCTCAGAGAACAACAAAAAGGAAAAACTCCTGTGCTATTTCGAAAAACTTGCACAGGAGCAAAGATTCAGACAGCTTTACGTGCGCCCTTTTCTTTAAGTACGCTTGCCGATTATCTTTCCGTTGACCGCAGTGCCATGATGCGGGAACTGAAAAAAAATTAAAGGCGGAGGGAATTGTAAAATCAGAACGCAAAACGTTTACCTTAGTCGAATATCGTCAAAACTGAACCGGATTATATACCCTGTTTTACCTTCTTCCTCTGAAAAATGCACCTTAATTGATTCACGCATCAAAATCTGCTTCAAACACACCTTCCGGTGTCCGCATGGTCAGAATTCCGAGGTTGAAATCCTCATCCTGGATCGTGATGTGGTATTCAAACACCACATCCTCCTCAAATTTTGACAGAAGCAGATAGGTTCCGTTCTCTTTTCCGTCGATCTGGTCGCAGATGTCATTGTATACATCTTCTCCGGAAATCGCTCTCGGATATCCGGAGGCTTTGATTTTCTGTTCAATGGCTTCATACAGTTCGTTCATATGCTCTTCCTTTCTTTCTATATTGGATGCCACGTAAAGCGGACATTCACAATCCGCTTCGCTACTTGCCGAGTAAGTGGTCGCTGTGACAATTGTACCATCTTTTCCATCTCATATGGTACTGTCATTTTTGTCCTTCTTCGTAAGAGTCTCTATGCAGTTTTTTTGATGATAATCCATCACTGCGATTTCCTGCATTTTATTCATCTCTATAAAGAGACACCGTGACGGAAACTTTACCGTCACGGTGCCTCTCTTTATGACCAGTATTCTATGGAACACCTCATAATTTTATTTCTTATTTTGTGCGTACTTTCTTTTTTGCACTGTAAGCGGTGTAAACTTTCTCGTTATCCACTACTTTGTATGCTTTGACTCTTACATAGTACGTTTTCTTTGCGGAAAGTCTCTTGATCGTTTTGCTTTTTGAAGCGGAAACGGTAACGGTCTTTTTTTTTTGCCTTTGAAGTTTGCTTTCTTAGCGTACTCGATCACGTATCCGTCTGCTCCTTCTACGCTCTTCCAGTTGACTTTCACAGACTTCTTAACACCTTTGACAGCTTTTTACTTTCACTTTCTTAGCTGCAAATTCTGTCTTAGTCAGCTGGCTCTCCAGACGTTTCTGCATTGCCTGCACTTCTTCTAACTGTTTCTGTGCTTCGGCTCTCTTTTCTTCCGCCTCTTTCTGGGCTTTTGCAAGGATCTCTTCTGCTTTCTTCTGTGCTTCTTCGGCTGCTTTCAGCTGCGGCTTCTGCATTTGCCTGAGCTGCTTTCGCATCCGCACTTGCCTTTGCAAAGCACCTGCGGCTGCCTCTGCAAGGCCTTTCTGTGCACTTACGGAGTCTTTGGCTGCTTCTGCTGCTTTTGCGCGGTCTCAGCATCCTTTTTGCATTTTCAGCTGTTGTTTTGGCTGCCTCCGCGGCTGTTTTGTCGCTTCTGCATCGTTTGCATAATTCTTTCTTTGCATCCTCTGCTTCTTTTGCGGCTTTCTGTCTTCGCCTCTGCTTTTGCCTGGTCGCTTCGGAAGCGGTCTGTGCTTTCTTAGCCTCTGCTTCTGCAGTTTCTGCGGCTTTCTGTGCAACTTCTGCTTTTGCCTGGTCGCCTCTCTTTCGCCGCTTTGTCAACATCGGTCGCCGCCTTTGCTTCTTCTGCGGCTTTCTTTGCTTCTTCTGCGGTCTTTTACTTCTTCTGCTTTTGCCTTGGTCGCTTCTGCATCTGCTTTTCTTCGCTTGGTCGCTTTTCTTTATGGTCTCGGCATCGTTCTTTCTTTGCGACTGCCTGGTTTTGATCTCTTCCAGTTCTCCTGCTACAGAACTTGCTTCAAAACCTGCCTTGCTTTCTTCCATCTTGTCCGTATCGGAAGTAACCGGAACAATGCGGAATCTCTCTGCATAAGTGTTGTAGCTTCCATCTGCATTCTGCTTGGTTGTCGGATAGAATCCTTCCAGCGGTATATGGTTAAAGAATCCTGTATTGTTGACTCCTCGCTGGATCGCATCCAGGCACAGATAAGTCTGCTCATCCATCGGAACTTCTGTGGAATGACGAATGGTCTGGTTGTTATACGGATAATCCATCCAGCTAACCGGATTGATATTTTCTGCTTTTTACATGAAGTGCAGAAGATTCTACCGTTCCGTCTGCGGCAACTAAAATACCATTTCCGTCATTATCGGTCAGTGATGTCCATCTGACATCGGTGTGGTTTCCGTTTTCCTGTGGTTTCACATATTTGCTTACAAACTGATCTGTTACGGTACTCCTGTATACACCGACATCGGTTGCCGTCTTTCGATCAATGTAGTTTTCTTCCGGACCTCTTCCGAAGTATTCCAGATTTTCGTATCCTTTGCAACAGTCATGCGGACACCGACTTTCGGCAGTGCCTGTGCTCCGGCGGTACCCGGTGCAAAGTTGCTTCTCGGTGTAAAGGCAGAGCGGACTACGATTTCTCCATCTCCGTAAATATCATAGAGTAAGGTCTGTTCTGCATCAACCGTAAGTTTTACGTTTAATGCTACACGGATGCGCTTTCCATTCTCATCCTGTGTGATAACCGGACTGTCCACCAGTTCCATGTTGTCATCGGTATTTCGCAGATTGCGGTTGTATGCAACCGGTGTGTCGTTATAGTTCTGTGCTCTCCAGAAGCTCGGTACCGGACCTTTTTCCAGAACGACTTTGCCGTCCACCGTGTAATCTGAAAGAATACCGGTTGTCTTATCCATTTTCAGTGCGTAGGATTTTCCGTCTTTTGTAACACCTTCGATGCTCATTGTATTACCGTCATCTTCTGCTTTGGTAAACTCAGACATGTCATCGTAATCCAGTACTTTTGTCTCCTTGTATTCCGGAGTCAGGTCAAACTGCTCATGTGCCACTACATTGTCGTATTTGGTGAGCGTTGCATCCCAATCCGGTTTTACTTTATTCTGCACGGAGAACTCCAGCATGTAAGTATCGCCGGTCTGCGGTTTTACTTTCGGCAGATCGATCGTGATCACTTCTTCTCCAAAGGTTTCTCCGTCCATACCCGGTGTATTTAAGGAGATGGTCTTTGTTGCGATCTCTTCATCGTCTTTTTCAGGCTCCAGATGATATTGTAATTCTCAAGGGTGCTGTTTTCCAGTTCATTTACGACTTTTACTTTGATCGTTCCATCGGTTACTTTCGCATCTTCGTTTTCAAGATAGAAGTTCACCTGCTGATGATCGTAACGCATCTGTACGGCTTTTGCGGACGGTGTGTGGTCTGCAAACAGAACACCGTTTGCACAGAATGCATCTGCATTGGAGCTCGCATCCATCCAGTCTCCACCGTAAGCCCAGAATGTCTTTCCGTCTTCTCTTGTGGTTGCAAGTGACTGGTCTGCCCAATCCCAGATAAATCCGCCCTGAACATTGAGTATGTGCGGTTCAGTTTCCAGAATTCATTGAAACTTCCGAAAGACTGTCCCATTGCATGTGCATATTCCTGCTCAAAATAAGGCAGTTTGTAGTTTGTGTTTTTCGCGTAGCTTTCTACGTTCTTTGCTTCCGGATACTGTGTACTGTGAACATCCACAATATTCTTGCTTCTGGTTTCCATGCCCCATGGATCAGCTCCTGCATCCTTCTGATAACGATGATAATAACCATCGGATTCACGTTCGTACATACGCAGTCTGCTCGGATCACGGTTCAGAACTGCCATTTCTTCCGCCGCCCAGAAGCAGTAAGTATTGTCTAATGGGCATCTTGTGTAAGTTGCTTCGTTTCCATAAGACCATCCGATGATGGATGCATGGTTTTTCAGAAGCTCCAGCATATTCATGTTTCGATCTAGAACCGGAGTTACCCAGCGGCTGTCCCCTCCAGGGATCGGCACTTTATGATCGCCATATGCTCCGTAGTGTGATTCTACGTTTGCTTCTGCATAAACATAAATACCAAGTTCATCTGCCAGATCATATAAAATCTTTGCATTTGGATAATGTGAAGTACGGACTGCATTGACATTGTACTGTTTCATCAGTTTCAGATCATCGATGATCTCCTGATTTGTCACGGCACTGCCATTTTCCAGGCTGGCATCGTGACGGTTGACACCGCGGAAGATAATCTTCTGTCCTGTGATCTGCATCTGTTCCTGTTCTGCATCGTTGATGTTTACTTTATAGATCTCGCGGAAACCGACATGTTCTGCTTCTGCTTCGATCACTTTTCCGGTGCTGTCTTTTAATTCCAGCGTTACCATGTACAGGTTCGGTGTATCCGGGAACCATTTCTTCGGATTCTTAACTTCGATCGTTGCTGTTTTGCGATCACCTAAGTTTACTTTTTTCTCGCCGTCTGCATCTCTTTGCATTCGGATCGGATGCACCGGTCACACCCTGAAGTGCTTTCAGCTTATCATAAGAAATCGTATCCTGACCGATCAGCTTTCCGTCCATGTCTTTCAGTTTGACATCTACGGTGTAGCCGCTGGTATCTTCTTTGTCTGTCAGATTGCGGACATCAACATCCACGTTCATCGTAACATCGCTGTTTTTGTCTGTGCGGTCTGCAAAGCTTGTCTGTACAAAAGAAATCACGAAGCTCTGCACGGCTGTCTTTGGAATACAGATAAATGTCACGCATGATACCGCTCAGCTGAATGAACTCCTGATTTTCCAGATAACTTCCGATGCCCCAGCGATATACATTCAGTGCGATCGTATTCTTTCCATTCTTGTTCAGATACGGTGTGATATTGAAATCATGCGCCGTAAAGCTGTCTGCTGTATAACCAACCTGTTTTCCGTTGATGAACAGATAATAAGCAGATCTTACGGACTGCAGTGACAGAAATACTTTACGTCCGTCCCAGTTTTCCGGAAGTTCAAACTCAGTACGGTAATATCCTACCGGATTATAGTGCGTCGGTGCCTGAGGATCATCATACTCGATGGTATTTCCCTGTGCACTGCCCCACGGATAGATACTGTTTGTATAGATTGCTTCATCAAAATATTTAAAGGTCTTATCTGCGTTTCGATAAGTCTGCCATGCATGCGGTACAAATTCTTTCTGGAAATCTGCTTTTGCTTCCTCCGGAAGTGTTTCTTCCAGATAACCTTTTGCGTCCGTCTGCATCTGCTTTTTCCGGATTTTCTATCAGTGCAAAATCCCATTCTTTCT
>VOFD01000090.1_pt1 | contig 32000 bp, 33 predicted proteins | sample 5384101 | NCBI WGS metagenome assembly VOFD01 (sample SAMN12384723, study PRJNA508395) | human gut metagenome | isolation source: healthy gut C | host: Homo sapiens
AGTAAAGCGTAATATTTCCACATGATCATTTGTTGTTACACCACCCAGCGGGGCGATTTGCGTAAGGAGAAGTTTTCCGCCAGGGGGCGGGCGAAGGGCGACAGGAAGCGGCGTGCCTGGACGGGGCACGCTTTCACGCAGGCACAGCAGGCGATGCACCGGGCGGGGTCGATGGCGTAATCGCTCCCGATGGCTTCGGCGGGGCAGGCCGCGATGCAGGCTCCGCATCCGCTGCACAGGTCCGCCCGGTATTCGGGCACGAATGGCCGGGGCGAGGCGGCTTGCCGGGCGGAAAACTCGCGCACGAAGGCGGCAAACCGTTTGACGGAGGCTTCGGGCGAAGGCTCGTCCTGCAAGTCGGCGACGCGGACGGATGCGGGGTCGCCTGCAAGGATTTTCTGCCCGACGAGCCTGCCGAACTGCTCGGCGGCTTGCAGGTCGTCGGCATCGGGCCGTCCGGCGGCTATCGGGGTGTCCGGGGTGCTGTAGGAGTGTTCGCACACGAACGCTGCTGCGGCAATGGGGCGGAAGCCGCGTTCCCGCACGAATGTTTCCAGGTCGGTCAGCGCCTGCTCGAAGGCGCGGTTGCCATACACGGCCGTCAGGATGGCCGGCTGGCCGTCGGCTGTGGCGCGTACCTGGTCGAAGCGTTTCCTGGCCAGGGCTGGCATGTGTCCGCCATAGACGGGAACCACGAAGATGCGGGGCTCCGCATCGCTGCAAGGGGCGCACCCCTCCAGCCCGCGCCGGATGGCTTGTGCCACCTTTTCCCCGCCACCTGTGGGCGAGAAGCATGAAATGGAAGCATTCATAAGTTGGATGGAAACTTGTTGGTGATGGAGGATGTCTTTTGCTTGAGCCGGAAGGCTGTGTGTGCCGCTTGGAGGATGGTCTTCTCCTTGCCCCTTGCCATAGGGCGTTGCCCTATGCTGAAAGCCGGAAGGCCGTTAGCCTTGAATTTTTTTCCTTTTTTTTTTCCTTTCACCTCTTTCTACTTTCTCCTTTTTTTTTTCTTTCACCCTTTCCCTTTCCCGTCTTGCATTCCGGGCATATGCCCACGTAGGATATTTCGGCGGCTTCAATGTCGAAGCCTTCTATGCGGGGCAGGGAGAACAGGGGGCGGGTTGCACGTCGCGCAGGTCGTACACCCGGTCGCACATCCGGCAGCGCAGGTGGGCGTGGTGCGATATGTCGGCATCGTAGCGGGCGTTGCGCTCGTCGATGGTGAGCATGCGCACCGCGCCTTTTTCCAGGAATAGGTTCAGCGTGTTGTACACGGTTGTTTTCGACAGGGTGGGCATGGTCGGGCTCAGAGCCGTGTAGATGTCGTCCACCGTGGGGTGCGTCATGTGGGAGAGCAGGTAGTTCATCACGGCCGTGCGCTGCACCGACGGCTTGATGCCGAACCCCAGCAGGTATTGATGCGTGTGGGAAAGTGTAGGCTGTTCCATAGCGGGCTGCTTGTCAATTTTGTAACGAGTACAAAGGTAATGCTATTTCGGGAAATGACAAAACGGCCAGGCGTTCCGTCCCCCGGAGGGGTGGGAGATGCCTGGCCGTTTGGGTGTCCGTGCAGACGAAAGGAAACGGGGAACGCGTGTTTTTATTCCGGTCCCCTTCCGTGTGGAGAGGGTAGGAAGGTTGCCTGTCCCTTTCCGTTTACAGCACGTTGAGTTCCTTCAGCACGTTGTTGGTTTTGTGAACGGCAGCCGCGCTCTTGGCGAAGAGGGCTTTTTCTTCATCGTTCAGCTTGTAGTCCACGATGGCTTCCACGCCGCCCTTGCCGATAACGGCAGGCACACCGATGCAGAGGTCGCTTTCGCCGTATTCACCTTCGAGGTAGGTGCACGAGGGGATGATTTTCTTTTGGTCGTGGATGATGGATTCCACCACGTAGGCAGCGGCTGCACCGGGTGCGTACCAGGCCGAGGTGCCGAGCAGCTTCGTCAGCGTGGCACCGCCCACCATGGTGTCGGCCACCACTTTGTCGAGTGTTTCCTTGTCCATCAGGTCGGCTACCGGACGACCCTTGTAGGTGGCGTAGCGGGTGAGGGGTATCATGGTGGTGTCGCCGTGGCCGCCGATGACGATGCCTTCCACTTCGTTCGGGTTGGCGTTCAACGCCTTGCTCAGGTAGCATTTGAAGCGCGAGCTGTCCAGGGCGCCGCCCATGCCGAACACGCGGTTCTTCGGAAGCCCCGTGGCTTTCAGTGCCAGGTAGGTCATGGTGTCCATCGGGTTGCTGATGATGAGCAGGATGGCGTTGGGCGAGTATTTCAGCACGTTTTCCGCCACGCTTTTCACGATACCGGCATTCACGCCGATGAGTTCTTCACGCGTCATGCCCGGCTTGCGGGGAATGCCCGAGGTGATAACCACCACGTCCGAGTTGGCCGTCTGGGCATAATCGTTCGTGCAGCCCACCAGGCGCGAGTCGAAGCCGAGCAGGGCAGCCGTCTGGAACATGTCGAGGGCTTTGCCTTCGGACACGCCTTCTTTCACGTCGAGCATGACCACTTCATCGGCCACTTCCTTGAATGCAAGTACGTTTGCACACGTGGCACCTACGTTGCCGGCACCAACTACTGTTACTTTTGACATAATCTTTTTATTTAAGAGTTTGACAAAATAAAATCCGAGTCTTGAATGACGCACAAAGATAGCAATAAGTTGGATTGCGGAAAAATTTCTTTAATCTATTTTTAGCTTTGCGGTTGAATTTTCAGGCGCGGCATGCCGTGCCTCTGCAGCAGGGCAGCGGGGCGGAGGTAACCACAGAAAACTGCGCAGGAAACTATTGGGATGTTGACCGATTCAGTACGGGGCAACGCCCTACCGAAGGAGAGGCGGGATGTGTTTAAATATATTTAACCATCCTCCCTTTCGCACCTTTTCTTTGGCATGATACTTGCAAGGGCGGATGGCCTCTTCGGCAGGGGATGCCCGGTTGGATATGGATTGACCTTAATGTTGATTATTATCCCTATATATGGATAGTACAAAGGTCCGTACCCTCTTGGGCAAAAAAGGGTACGACCCCTTTTAGGCAAAAGGGTACGACCCCTTTTAGGCAAAAGGGTACGACCCCTTTAGGCAAAAGGTCCGTACCCCTTTAGGCAAAAGGATACGACCCCTTTGGGCAAAGGGTACGACCCCTTTGGGAAAGGATTCATACTCCTTTTTGGGCAAAAGGGTCATGCCCGCTGTTTATAAGGGAGAGGGGGTGGCGTGATGATAAAGGCAGGTGAGTAGCTGTTGTGCGGGAGTACACTTCGCTTATGGCTTTGCATAAGCAAAGTTACATGAAAAAGATGACATTTGCAAACATGGATACTGGCATGTGTTAATATTACATAAAAAATATCCGTCATTCTCCTGTAGCAGGATTCGTCAAGGCATGTCCAAATAAGAACGGACATGGGTTTGACGGATAACCACGGATGGAGATGCACCCTCCGCAACGTGCCCGCCGAAAAAACAGGGAAATACAGCAAACAGGGGCGTACAGAATCTGCGGTCTGTGCTAATCTGCGAAATCAGCGGGAAACAATCTGAAATTTGGATTTTGAAATTTTATTTTACTTATCTTTGCACCGAATTTATAATCCTTTCATGCAATGAACTATACATTCTTTGATTTCCTTGCCCTTGTCGGCTCGCTGGGTCTGTTCCTGTACGGGATGAAGATTATGAGCGAAGGGCTGCAGAAGATGGCGGGCAACCGCTTGCGTTCCATCCTCACGGCCATGACCAAGAACCGGGTGACGGGCGTGCTCACGGGGCTGCTCATCACGGCACTCATCCAGTCGTCGAGTGCCACCACGGTGATGGTGGTGAGCTTCGTCAACGCGGGGCTGCTCACGCTGGTGCAGTCCATCACGGTCATCATGGGGGCCAACATCGGGACCACGGTCACGGCGTGGCTCATCTCGCTGCTGGGCTTTTCGGTGAGCATCGTCGATTTCTCCGTGCCCCTCATGGCGGTGGCCATACCGTTTATCTTTTCGAGCAAGAGCAAGCGCAAATCTCTGGGTGAGTTCATCATGGGGTTTGCGCTTTTGTTTATCGGGCTGGACTGGCTGAAGAACTCCATGCCCGACTTGCAGAGCAACCCGGACATGCTGGCCTTCCTGTCGCGCTACACGGACCTGGGCTTCGGGTCGGTGCTTATTTTCCTGGGCGTGGGCACGCTGATGACGGTCATCGTGCAGTCGTCGAGTGCCACGATGGCCATCACGCTGGTGATGTGTGCTAAGGGTTGGATACCGTTCGAACTGGGGGCGGCCATGGTGCTGGGCGAGAACATCGGCACCACCATCACGGCCAACATTGCGGCCATCCCGGCGAACATCTCGGCCAAACGGGCGGCGTTGTCGCACCTGGTGTTCAACGTGTTCGGCGTCATCTGGATGCTGGTGGTGTTCTATCCTTTCACGGGGTTGATATCGCACCTGGTGGAAACCATCGGCCCGGGCGACCCCAACCAGCTCACGGCGTTCACCTCGTCGCTCGACCCGGCCACGCTGAGTGCCATATCGGCTCCCACCGGCGAGGGGCTGACGCCGGACCAGCTGGCCCTGAAGGACCAGTTCCTGCAATACCAGCTGGCCACGTCATACGGGCTGTCGCTCTTCCATACCATGTTCAACATCATCAATACGTGCGTCATGGTGTGGTTCGTGAAGACCATCGCCCGCACGGTGTCCGTCCTCATCCCGCAGAAGGAGTCGGACGAGGAATTCCAATTGAAATACATCTCCACGGGGATGCTCTCCACTTCGGAACTGTCGCTGCTCCAGGCACGCAAGGAAATCGTGGTGTACAGCGAACGCACGGAACGCATGTTCCACCTGGTGCGCGACTTGTACAGGGAGACGAACGAGAACGAGTTCGTGAAGCTGTTCAGCCGCATTGAGAAGTATGAGAACATCAGCGACCGCATGGAGGTGGAAATAGCCGGATACCTCACCAAGGTGGCCGAAGGACGCCTGAGCGAGAACGGCAAGCACCGCCTGCAAGCCATGCTGCGCGTGGTGTCCGAGATAGAAAGCGTGGGCGACAGCTGCTTCAACCTGGCACGCACCATCATGCGCAAGCGCGATGACAAGGCGGGCTACACGAAGGAGATGGACGACAACGTGCAGCTGATGTTCAACCTCATGGAGGAAGCCTTGGCCTCGATGAAGAAGCAGCTCATGGCCGAACAGCAGGAACCGCATTCGGACGAGTTCAACCGCTCGGAAAACATCGAGAACGAAATCAACAACTTCCGTAACCAGCTCAAGATGCAGAACCTGAACGACGTGAAGGAACAGAAATACGGCTACCAGGCTAGCGTCACCTACATGGATATGATTAACGAGTGCGAAAAGATGGGCGACTACATCATCAACGTGGTCGAAGCGCTGGACGAGGAGTATTATAATTAGCTACGAGCTACGAGTTACGGGTTACAAGCTACGAGGGCGCGGAAGCACATAATTGCTTAATCGCGGAAACGTTTCTGCGATTAGATGCCCGCAGATTACGCGGATTTCCGCAGAAGTCTCAGATGGTACGACTTGTAGCTCGTAACTGGCTTGTAGCTCGTAGCTCGTAGCTGACTTGTAGCTCGTAGCTTGTAGCTTGTAACTAAATTATCAATTGCATATGAACCTCTTTGATGTGTATCCCCTGTTCGATGTCGAGATTGTGCGGGGGAAAGGTTGCCGGGTGTACGACACCCACGGCACGGAGTACCTGGACTTTATGGCGGCCATGCCGTCATCTCCATCGGCCACACACATCCCCGCTACGTGCAGGGCTTGGAGCAGCAGGTGGAGCGGCTGGGCTTTTATTCCAATTCGGTAGTGAACAGTTTGCAGGCCGAGGTGGCCGGGCGGTTGGGTGCCTTGTCGGGTTACGAAGACTATTCGTTGTTCATGATCAATTCGGGTGCGGAGGCCAATGAAAATGCCTTGAAGCTGGCTTCGTTCCACACCGGGCGGCGCAAGGTGGTGGCTTTCGGCAAGAGCTTCCACGGGCGCACTTCGGCCGCCGTGCGCGTGACGGACAATCCGAAGATTGTGGCTCCGCTCAATGAGGGATTTGACGTGCAGTTCCTGCCGTTGGATGACATCGACGCGGTGCGCCGGGTCTTGAGCAGGGCGATGTGTGTGCCGCCGTCATCGAGGGCATACAAGGCGTCGGCGGCATACAAGTGCCCCGCGCCGACTTCCTGCAACAGCTGGAAGAGGCCTGCAAGCAGACGGGCACGGTGCTCATACTCGACGAAATCCAGTCCGGCTACGGGCGCAGCGGGCGGTTCTTCGCCCACCAGCACGCTGGCATCCGCCCCGACCTCATCACCGTGGCCAAGGGCATGGGCAACGGCTTCCCGGTGGGGGGCGTGCTCATCAGTCCCATGTTCAAGCCGGTGTATGGCATGTTGGGCACCACCTTCGGGGGCAACCACCTGGCCTGTGCCGCCTCCCTGGCCGTGCTCGATGTCATCGAGGAGGAACACCTGGTGGACAATGCCGCCAAGGTGGGTGGCTATCTGCTGGAAGAGCTGGGGAAAATCCGCAAATCAAGGAGGTGCGCGGGCAAGGGCTGATGATTGGGCTGGAGTTTGAAGAGCCCGTCAAGGAATTGCGCAGCCGCCTGTTGTTCGACAGGCACGTCTTCACCGGCGTGAGCGGTGCGAACACCATCCGCCTGCTGCCGCCGCTGTGCCTCACGGTGGCCGAGGCCGACGAGTTCCTCGCCGCCTTGCGGGAAGAGGTGGCGGGATAGCACGGCGGCAAACGACTAAGTGTCTGTTAGGATGCGTTCCCCGGTATTCATCATATGGTGTTTGGTAAGTTTCCTGTCCGCATGGGGGCAGGAGGCCGACTCGGTGCGTTTGCGCACGGGCGAGGTGCTCACGGGCCGTGTGGTGTTCCGCAACGGGCAGGTGGTGGTGTTGCAGGCGGAAGACGGCAGCCGCTACCAGTTTCCCGCAGGCGATGTGCAGTCGGTGAGCGTGGCCGCTCCTGCTCCGGAGGGGGCGCGAGGGATGAAAATAACGATGGAAACGGGCGAAACGTATCGGGGCGAGGTGCTGGCGGAGAATGAACGGGTGGTGATGTTGCGCCTGGCCGACGGCAGCCGGATGCAGATACGCCGGGAAGAGATTGCCGCGATGGAGCCGGATGCCTTCACGGCAGGCGACTGGCCGGATGCCTCACCCGTGGCGGAAGCATCCCCCGGCGGGCAGTTCGGCATGATGGTCGAAGTGGGTGGCGGCACGTCCTTCTCGCGCAACAGCTACGGATGGGTGCCTGCCGTGCAGGCGGCTTGGGTGCTCGGCGTGCGCGACGTGGCTTGGACGGGTACGTTCGTGGGCGTGGGCATCGGCTACAACCTGTGCGCGGCCAACAAGTCGGGCGAGGGTGCCATCAACCTCCTGCCGTTGTTCGCCCGTCTGCACAGCACCATCGGGCGGCACGTCACAGCCCCTTACGTGGAATTGGATGCCGGATATGCCTTCAGCTTCCACCCCGACATGAGCGGGGGGATGCTGCTGCGGCTGTCGGTGGGGGTGGCCCGCCGGTTTTCTTCCCGCACGGCTTTCTATGCGGGTGTTTACGGCGGCCTGCAAGGCCTGTCGGGCGACCTGCGCGACATAGACCCTTGGGGCGACTACTTCACCTATCACGGCCACACCATCACCCAGCAGGCCGGGGTGAAGGTGGCGTTGAGGTTTTAAGAAAAAAAAGGAGCGGGTAGCGGGTAGCGAGGAGCGGGTAGACAATTCGCTTCTCGCTACCCGCTACTTGCTACCTACCCGCCACCCCGCCCTGAAGCCCTGTGGGGGCATATTCAAGGGGCCGCTGCCGACGGACGTTCGTTGACCGCGCCGACGGACGTTCGTTGACTGTGCCGACGGACGTTCGTTGACCGCGCCGACGGACGTTCGTTGACTGTGCCGACGGACGTTCGTTGACCGCGCCGACGGACGTTCGTTGACTGTGCCGACGGACGTTCGTTGACCGTGCCGACGGACGTTCGTCGGTTGTGCCGACGAGCGTTCGTCGGCTGTGCCGGGAAGCGTTACTCGGCAGTGGTAAGAAACGTTTCTCGGCGATGGGTAGAAACGCTTGTCGGAAGAAGACCCCCAACCCCCTGAAGGGGGCATCCGGTTACAAGTCGCGGGCGGGTAGAGGATAGCGGGGAAGCAGGCGTTTTCAACTTTCCATTTTCAACTTTCAATTAAAATAATTGCGTACCTTTGCACGCGAACGTTCAAGCAACAAACATACCTCAATGATTCATTTCTTCCAAACCTGCGAACGGCACGTGTACGCCGTGCAGTCGGCCTGCCCCGTCGGAGGCCGACGTCGAGAAACTGACCTGGTTGTTCAGCGGTGCGCAACTGCTGCCCGAAACCTCCCTGCAAGGCACCTTCACAGGGCCGCGCCGCGAAATGATTACCCCGTGGAGCACGAACGCCGTCGAGATAACCCAGAACATGGGCATCGGCGGTATCACGCGCATCGAGGAGTACGCACCGGCCACCGCCGACGCTGCCTTCGACCCCATGCTGCAACGCCGTTACGACGGGCTGGGGCAAGACCTCTTCACCATCGACAAGCAGCCCGACCCCATCCTGCACATCGACGACATTGCCGCCTACAACGAGCAGGAAGGCCTCGCCCTGAGCCGGGAGGAAATAGACTACCTCAACGGCGTGAGCCAAAAGCTGGGGCGCAAGCTGACGGACAGCGAAGTGTTCGGCTTCTCGCAAGTGAACTGCGCGCACTGCCGCCACAAGATATTCGGGGGCAAGTTCGTCATCGACGGCGAGGAAAAGCCCGAATCGCTCTTCGCCCTCATCAAGAAGACCTCGGCCACGAACCCCAACAAGCTCGTGTCGGCCTACAAGGACAACGTGGCGTTCAACGAAGGCCCCGTCATCGAGCAGTTTGCCCCCCGCCGGGGCGACACGTCGGACTTCTTCCGCACGAAACCCATCGAGTCCGTCATCTCCCTCAAGGCCGAAACGCACAACTTCCCGACGACCGTCGAACCGTTCAACGGCGCGGCCACCGGCACCGGCGGCGAGATCCGCGACCGCCTCGGCGGCGGCAAGGCCAGCCTCCCCATTGCGGGCACGGCGGTCTACATGACCAGCTACCCCCGGCCTGCCCTACCGGCCTCCCCAAGCCCCTCCCAAGGAGGGGATGTGAGAGAGTGGGAACAACGCACCACACCCCGCCCCTGGCTGTACCAGACGCCGGAACAAATCCTCATCAAGGCCTCGAACGGGGCGTCGGACTTCGGCAACAAGTTCGGCCAGCCGCTCATTTGCGGCTCGCTCCTCACCTTCGAACACGAAGAAAACGGCAAGACCTACGGCTACGACAAGGTCATCATGCTGGCGGGCGGCGTGGGCTTCGCCAAGAAAGCCGACGCGCTGAAGGGCACGCCCGAACCGCATGAAAAGGTCGTGGTCATGGGCGGCGACAACTACCGCATCGGCATGGGCGGCGGTGCCGTGTCGTCGGTCGATACGGGTCAGTACGCCAACGCCATTGAGCTGAACGCCGTGCAACGCGCCAACCCCGAAATGCAGAAGCGCGTGGCCAACGTCATCCGCACGCTGGCCGAAAGCGACGACAACCCCATCGTGTCCATCCACGACCACGGCGCGGGCGGCCACCTCAACTGCCTCTCCGAGCTGGTCGAAACCACCGGCGGGCGCATCGACATGTCGCAGCTGCCCATCGGCGACCCCACCCTGAGCGCGAAGGAAATCATCGGCAACGAAAGCCAGGAACGCATGGGCTTCCTGCTCCGCGAACAGGACGTGGAACGGGTGCGCCGCCTGGCCGAACGCGAACGCGCCCCCATGTACGTGGTGGGCGAAACCACCGGCGACATGCAGTTTGTGTTTGCGCAAAAAAAAAAGGATGGGAGGCTCCCATTGACATGCAGCTGAGCGACTTCTTCGGCAATCCGCCACGCACCGTCATTACCGACCACACGGTGCCCGAACACTTTGCCGCCGTGCAGGCCGACGAAGAAAAGCTGCTGGACTACCTGCGCCAGGTGTTGCAAGTGGAATCCGTGGCCTGCAAGGACTGGCTCACCAACAAGGTGGACCGCTCGGTAACGGGCAAGATAGCCCGCCAGCAATGCGTGGGCGAAATACAGTTGCCGCTGGCCGACCTCGGCGCGGTGGCGCTCGACTACCGCGGACGCAGCGGCATTGCCACCTCCATAGGGCATGCGCCCCTCGTGGCCTTGGCCGACCCCGCCGCCGGTTCGGTCATGGCGGTGGCCGAAGCCCTCACCAACATCGTGTGGGCACCCTTGGCCGACGGCCTGCGTAGCGTGTCGCTCAGTGCCAACTGGATGTGGCCGTGCAAGAACCCCGGCGAAGACGCCCGCCTCTACCGGGCTGTGGAAGCGTGCAGCGACTTTTGCCTGCGCCTTGGGCATCAACATACCCACCGGCAAGGACAGCCTCTCCATGACACAGAAGTACGGGGAAAAGAAGGTGTTCTCGCCCGGCACGGTCATCATTTCCGCCGGGGCGGAAGTGGCCGACGTTACCCGCATCGTCACCCCCGACCTGAAGGACGTGCCCGACTCGTACATCTACTACATCGACTTCTCGTTCGATGCCCATAAGCTGGGCGGCTCGGTGCTGGCGCAAGTGCTGGGACGCATTGGCGACGAAGTGCCCACCGTGCGCGACGCGGAATACTTCGCGGAGGCCTTCAACGCCCTGCAGGAACTTATCGGCAAAGGGCTGGTATTGGCGGGACACGACATTTCCGAAGGCGGCCTCATTACCGCCCTGCTTGAAATGTGCTTCCCCAACACCAAGGGCGGCCTGCATGTGAAACTGGACGACCTGGCCGAACACTCCCTGCTGCACATCCTCTTTGCCGAAAACCCCGGCGTGCTCATTCAGGTGAAGAACCACAAGGCGGTGGAACGGATTCTCATGGAGCATGAAATCGGCTTTGCCCGCATAGCGCAGCCCATAGCCGAACGCCGCCTCGAAGTGCACAAGAAGAAATCGGCCTATGCTTTTGCTATCGATGAGTTGCGCGACCTGTGGTACCGCTCGTCCTACCTGCTCGACCGCCGCCAGAGTGGTGAGCACTGTGCCGCCGCCCGTTACGCCAACTACAAGGAACAACCGTTGGAATTCAAATATGCCGACACGTTCCGGGGCAAGCTGTCGCAGTTCGGCCTTTCGCCCGACCGCCAGCCGAGCGGCGTGCGTGCCGCCATTATCCGCGAGCAGGGCACGAACGGCGAACGCGAAATGGCCTACGCGCTCTATCTCGCAGGCTTCGACGTGAAGGACGTGCACATGACCGACCTCGTTTCGGGCCGCGAGACGCTGGACGACGTGAACATGATCGTGTTCTGCGGCGGGTTTGCCAACTCCGACGTGCTCGGCTCGGCCAAGGGGTGGGCAGGCAGCTTCCTCTACAACGAAAAGGCCAAAGCCGCCCTCGACCGATTCTATGCCCGTCCCGACACGCTCAGCCTCGGCATTTGCAACGGTTGCCAGCTCATGGTGGAACTGGGTCTGGTAACGCCCGGCCCGACGTGAAGCCGTGCATGCTGCACAACGATTCGCACAAGTTCGAGTCTGAGTTTGTCACGCTCGCCATACCCGACAACCATTCCGTCATGTTCGGCTCGCTCGCGGGCAGCAAGCTCGGCATTTGGGTGGCGCACGGCGAAGGCAAAGCACATTTTTGAAGGGAGGAGGAAAACTTCTGCTTTAGACTCTTTCTGTTCCTTGGATAATTCATTAACTTTGCAAATAACCTATTATTGAACGGTATGAAGTCAAACTAGAAGACCCCAAAATAGAGATAGAAAATCCTTTTCAAGAATTGCAAGTTGAATCGTCTTCGGTATGGCGAAATATTGACCCAAGTGGTTTCTACGTATTCGGACGGATGCGTGATGGCTATTAACGGTAAGTGGGGAGCGGTAAGACTACTTTTGTGAAAATGTGGAAACAACATTTGGAGAACTCTGGTTTTAAAACGCTATATTTTAATGCTTGGGAAGATGATTTTATTTCCGATCCTTTAGTCGGATTAGTGGCAAAGTTCAAAGAGATCGAAGAACCGAAAAAGTTAAGATTAAGTTTAATTCTTTAATAGAGTTGATTTGTAAATTAAGTCCAAGTGTAGGAAAGGCAATTATAAAAAACATGTGGGTGAAGATGTCGCGAATATTGTTGACGCTGCGCTTCAAACTACTTCCGAAATATTTGTGAAAGAAATAGAAACTTATGAAGAACAAAGTACATCAATAATAAATTTTCGTAGAACTTTAACTGATTTTGTAACAGAGCGAATAAATACTAAACCATTAGTGTTTTTTGTGGATGAGCCTGGATAGATGCAACCCTCATTATGCAGTAAAGGTATTGGAGAGGATAAAGCATTTATTTTGCATTTCGAATGTGGTGTTTGTGTTGTCTATAGATAAGGAGCAACTTGAAAAATTCTATTCGTGGGTACTATGGAAGCGATAGAATTGATGCAGGGGAATATTTAAGACGTTTTGTTGATGTGGAATATATATTGCCTGAACCCGATGTGAAGTCGTTTATCAACTATCTTTTGATATAGAAATTTTTGTTTGAAAATTTGCATTTCAGCCTTCGTCAAATGGAAAAGATTTATGCTAATATACGCTTGATTTTGTGTACGTTTGATGAAAGGATGCCCGCTTATCCAGGAATGCTACTTTTGTTGTTATATATTCGGATGATTGACGTGGATTTTTATCGGGCAATAAATAGGAGAGAAGTAAGTGTGCAGGAAATAGTTTCATTTATCGAAAGGAGTTTTCCAGAGCAGTTGGTCGCACCACAAAGTTCACCACAGAGGAAAATAGACCTTCGACAGTTCCTTTTTGAAGTGGCAAAATTATTGATATGTTATTCTATGGATAGGGAAACAGGAGATATGTCCTGGGAACTATTGTCGGAGAAAGGAGAGTTTGTATGCGAAACCAAGATGGATAAGAAAGCATTGGAGGATGCAGTGAATTATTATGGAGAACGAGATGTGCTTAGAAATAGTTTATTTCGCAATTTGAGCTTATTGATTGAACATATAGAACTTGCATTACCTCTATTGAATACAGATGATGCAATGTAAAGATGGCAAATCATAAAAGTTTTGTTGAAGAGTGAGGAATTTTGCCTCACTCTCTTTACATCTCCTTTATCATCTTCTCTATAAAAGCATATTTCCTCTTCGGTGAGTTTGTATTTCGCATAAAAGCTGTCGGTCTATTTCCGGCACGCTTTTATTCCAGTCGATGTCGCTGGAGGGGGTGAAGTCTTGAGGGGAACAAAAGAATAGGTGTCTTGCGTCATGTTTTTCAGTTTGCGTACTCCGACAAGAAATCTGAAAAAATTTTTCGTTGTGGCATATTTTATTACGTTTTTGGCTTCGTGCTCTGTTGTAAAAGGTCCGATAGCTAAGAATGTTTCCGTGCATAAGGTCATGGGATCTCCCAATTCTGCTTTACCGATTATGCGGGCGGGAATGGGATTGCCCAGTTGCCCGGCTGCTCCATCCGCTTTGGAAACGAATACTTTCCATTTGCCTAAGAAGTTTTCGCACGGTTATCGTTTGTCTTATATGATTTTAAGTATTTAAATCCTCTTATGCGCCATCAAATCTTCCCCAATACTTGATAACACATGGGGTGTGGTCTGTTTCGAGTTCTTGGGTATTTATTTTGAAAAGGTTACGAGAGGAAACCAATGTAGAAAATGAATTGTCCTCCGATTTTACTTTTGAAAGGATAGACAATGCACCTGCATCTCTAATGAGTACATCCGAAGAATTTTCCGACAGATATCTTTCTGTTTTTATCGTAGTATCATGTGTATGAGAGACGAAATTGCATTTGCCCTGGCTGTCTCTGTCCCACATGAAGTAACAGATACCTCCCTCAATGGCAACGGTCGGGAAACAGTCGTGGGCATCCATGTAATCATGGAGAACCCTTATGTGTTTGTCGTTGAGCATGGACTCTCTAAATTTACTCAGTCCTTTCCCGCCTGTCATCCAGCGTGACGGCATGATCATGGAAATGTATTGGGGGTTGAATGAACGGGCGATGTCAACAAACTTATTGTAGATGGCTTGCGCACTGCTGCCAGTGCCTCCTCCATCCATCACTTGATACGGTGGGTTGCCCACTATTGCGTTAAATTTCATGTTGTCGTTGTCGTTTGCTTTCCAAAAGGAATGGCCATTTGATATGTTCTTAATAAAAAGTTCCGGTTGGTTTTTAATTTTGTTGATAAGGTCATCGGGTGCATACAGATTGGCCTTGGCTTTTCGGAAGCCTACCAGCGTCCGCTTGGTGATACTCTTCGCCATCGGTGTCTTGCAGACCACGAAAATGTTCTCCGCCACAACCTTCTCCCACACCGCCTGCTGTTCCTCCAACGTGTCAGCGGAAATGATGCTGTCTTTCAGCCGCGCCCGATAGATGCTGTAAGCCAGATAAAGCGGATACAGCCGGATTTGAATTGATTTCCAATATCCGGGCATCGGAAGTGAATACCTCAGCCGTCACCTTGCCGTGGTCGATGAAACGCGGCTCGTCAAGCGTGCGCTCGTATTTTCCTTGTCAAAGAAGTTGTAGCCTCCCAAACAGTCGCCCAGGTGCATGTTCACCACGCGCCACGGCGTAAGCACCGTTTCCTTGTCGGGGTTGCGGAACGTGCTGAAGATGTCCGTGATGCGTCCGATGCGTTCTTCCACGTCCAGCTTGTCCGCCGCCCGTGCCAAGGCGCGGATGCGTTTGCCGGCGGCGCGGAAGATGTCCGGGTCGTAGTATTTCTTGAACGCGTTGAACTTCTGCTTGCTCATCCCTTTGGGCATGAATTCTTCCCACGACTGGGGGTCGATGCGTTCCGCGAAGTTGTCGATGGTGATTTCCTCGTCCTCATTGTCCAGCTCCGCACCGTAGATAAGCAAAGGCATACGGATGGAAATGCCACGGAGGATGGAAATGGCCGCCTCGCGGTTCTTCGTCTTCTTTTTTCAGTTCCTCTAATCTGCGCTTCTCTTCCTCGGTCAGTTCCTTCTTGGATTTCTTCTTCAGCTTCTCTTTCTCCTCGTATTCCTCGTTATTCAGCCCTTGGTTGTTGATGTCCACCTGATTGGTCTTGGGCATGGCCTTGGTCTGGCCGATTATCTTTTTCAGGTCATCAAATTCCTGCAACTCCAAGTCGCCCAGTTTCAACAGTTCGTCATTGTAAAGACTGTTGTCCTCGAAGCCGTTGCGTACCACACGCTCCACATAGACTTTCTTGAGCTGCTCTAGCATACGCGGCACATCGAACTGGTCCATCCGGGAGCCTTCAATGGATATGACCGGGCAGAAATTGAGGAAATCACCCATAATCTTGCGGTCGTTCTGGGAGGTCTTGCCCGCCTTGGCGGAAATCTTGGCAGTCTCGGCAAGCACACGCAAGGTGCGGTCGGGCGCAAAGTCGAACACGTAACATTGCTCCTTCACACGCCCGTTGATGGTGGCCGGAGTCTGCACCCGGAAAATGGTCTGCATGTAACTGGATGCCGCCGTATTGTATGAGCCGGACAACATGAACACAGCCGTCCATGCAGGAACACTTACACCCGTTGTCAAACGCCCGCAGGACAGGGTGATGGTGCGTGTCGCATCCGGGTCTTTGCCGATGGCGTTATTCACTGCCTCCAACGCATCGCGGCTCTCCTCGTCGCCGTCACCCGCCACGTTGACGATAGCGAAGTGCTGGAACACCGGATGCCGCTGCAAGAGGGCGCTGAGCGCCTTGGCCTCCTTCACTCCCGGAAGCATCCACAGCGTATGCCGGAAGATGCCCCGGTATTCCTCGTTGGCGAAAGGATAACAGCTATCCTCATCCCCCTTGGTCAACAGGTTGAGGAAAGCGGAAACATCCCGCTCGTGGATAAAGCAGCCCTCCTCGTTTACCCGGAAGAACTCGCGGAAATTAAACGCCACATCCTCATCGGCGAACTCACGGAGCAAGCGTCCGAGGTCGTAGGTATAGATGTTCATGACGGGCAGTGCCGCGTAGGGATTCGGGTCGCCCTGATGCACCTTGTCCCATTCCCGCTTGGCGCGTTGCTCCATCACGTAGTCCCAAGTGTAAATCTCGTCCTCCTTGAAATCGTCCAACAGGTTGAACGGTGTTCCTGACAAGCGCAGGACTTTTGTATCGTCCTTAACCAGTTCCGCCATCACCGCCTTGCCCAGTTCCGTTTGCGTACCCTCGTGCGCCTCGTCCACGATAATCAAGTTCCAAGGCGTAGCGAACACTTCATCATTTTTGTCGAAGTTGCCACCCACCAGTTCCGATCCACGCAAGTCCTGCATGGAAGCGAAGTAAACATAATGCAGACCGTCAGCTCTTGTTCGCCGCTCCAGGCTCTCGTGACTGTCCCCGTTGTTTTTCGAGCCGTAAGCGAAATCGGTGCGGTCGTAGAATATCTTGCCGAAGTCCTCGAACCATCCGCTGTCCACCACGGGACGGTGGGTCAGGATGAGCGTCCGCCGGAAATCCATGTCCTTGACCACCTGCAAGGCAGACAGAGTCTTGCCGAAACGCATCTTGGCGTTCCAAAGCATCTGGTTGCCTTTCTTGAACTGATGCCTGGTCTTGTCAATGGCTTCCCGCTGCTCAGGACGGAAAATGATAGGGCTTTGCCCGTGCGCCACCTCTCTCCCGGCAAGAGGGATTCCTTGCCCTCCTTGACGGCTGCGATGGCATGTTTCACTACATCCAAGTTGGTGATGAACCATTCGTTGGCTCCGTTTACCTTGTCAAACACCTTCTTCTTCACGCCGGAACGCTCCAATACGGCATGGACTTCCTTGTCGTTGAATGAACGCAAGCCGCCCCGGTTGTAGAGAGCCAACTCGGTGTAAATCAATTCGTAGCGGATGCCCGCCGTCTGCGTGTATTGGTTGATGCGTTTCCTTGCCGCTTCGTTCAATGGCTTGCTGTTCGGTGCCAGCCCGATGACATTCCCGTCGTCACAGGTAGCCTCGCCTATTTTCAGGCAGTCCTTGTGCTCGGCATCGTTGATGCGGAACACGTATATCAGCTTCAGTTTCAGGGAAGAGAAGTATTTCATAGGCATTCATTTTAGGAGGTCTATGTATTTGATGCGTTTGCCTTTGCGTCTGGTCTGCGGGTCTTTGGACCGCCAGTCCTTGATAAAGCAATACGTCCCGTTGTGCTTGAAGATGTTGTCCGTGCGGCATCCCTCGCAAGGAGTGACGATTTCCGTGCTTTCACCGAAAAGGGACACTTCCGTGTGAACCTTGTCCTTGCAGCTTCCGGGAACAACGCCTTTCAGCCCGTCCATCTGCCATGCGTTCCATGAGATGATGTAGGCGATGTAATTGATGGATTTCAGCAAAGGGGTCTTGCCGAACTTGGCACGGTAATACTCGATGAAGGAATAGAGCATGGATTCGCGGGCGATGAGCAGGCTGTCGCCCTGCCATTCGTAAGCATAGGTGCTCTTGTAGGCTTCCTGCGCGGCTTCCAGCCATTCACCGGAAGTGTCCGTATTCTCGCTAACTACCCGCAACTTTCTGTCCAGTAAACCTATGCGCTCACCAATGGGGATGATTGCTCCCGTGGTAGCATCATAGCGGCTGGTGATGTAGGGAGCCTCGCCGCAGGTGATTTCAAGACGGGTGTCACGGACATAATCCTTCCATGTCTTTCCTTCGGGAAAGGTTATCTTGTCTGGATTCGTTTTCCAGCCATGCGTACCGTCTTCTGACGTATATTCCGTATTGAACACGTCCTTGCGGCTGAACCACGCTTCATCAATGAGGTTGTTCTGCGCGTTGCATACCCATGAAGGGGTGAACACCTCCGCCATGTCCCGGACACGTGCCGACTGGGTATCCTTGTGCTTCAGGATGCGTGGCATGATGACCTGTCCGTTTCCGCCCGTGATAAGTTCCGGCAATATCGGGTCGTTATAGCCGTATCCTGCACCGAGGTGCTCATAATCGGAAGTCGCCCAAAAGATATTGCACACGGCATCGCCCCTGCTCGTCGTATGGTCTTTGAGCAGGGTGTCCAACAGTTCCGGCGAAGCCCGGAGGATGTCGTTCTCTAATATGTCCGCTATGTTTGCCACAATGATGTGTGCGTAAAAGCTGTTTGACTGGGTGATGCATGCTGATGGAGGTAAGCAGACAGCGGCATCCATTGCAAAAATAAAAATAAAAATGCAATGATAGAAGACTAACAAATGAAAGTTATGGTTTTTTATTGCATGACAGGATGTTTGTCGGGTAATGCGCGGGCGTGTCGGGCGGGATTTGCTATCTTTGCTCCGCTAACTTGTTGGGAATATGAGGCAGATTAAAATCACCGTGATGCGGAAAGTGTGCCACCGCGACCTGATGGAGCGGTACGAGAATCCGATTGAACATGCGTGCGACTTGCAAGAGGGGCAGGTGTTTGTGACAGAAGGGTGGGTGAAGCCCGATGGATTGTGCGAAAGTGCGTGGCAGAGCCTTTCGCCTTTCGTCATGGCGTTGGCCCATGGGGCGAGCGACTTGTACGACGGCTGGATGAAAAATCCCCATTCGGCTATGGTGTCGTGCAACGATGGTTTTCGTCCGGTGAGTTTTTTGGTGGAAGTGGTGGAATGAACGCGAATGACGCAAATGGCACGGATGAACGCGAATAATGATTTGAAAAATATTTGCGTTTATCTGCGTATTGTGCGTCATTTGCGTTCCTCCAAGTCATACAGTTCGTTGAATGCCCGGCGCAGGCGGGCTTCATCGGCGATGAGGGTGCGCAGTTCGGTCAGGCGGGCGGCGTTTTCGGACTCGGAAATCCACAGGCGCAGGTAGCCTCCTTCGGCGTATTTGTCGGTCAGGTGGGCGCGGAAGCGGGCGTATTGCCCCTCGCGGTCAAGGTCCGGGCAGTGCGACAGACCGTATTGCACCGTGCGGAGCAGGGTGGCGTGCGGGTCGATGAGGCGGTCGGCTTCGGCCACGATTTTGCCGTACAGGCTGCGCGGGGCGTGGCGGTTGGAGGCGCGGTGGTCTTCCACAGCTTCGCGCATCGCGTGGAGTTGTTCGGGGGTGAACCATTCGGGCAACCGTTCGTCGGCCATGAGCAGGCTGCCCGAGGCGAGGTGGTGCTGCTCGCGTCCTTCACACAGACCGATGTCGTGGTAGGCGGCGATGGTGTAGACCATGGCGGCATCCACGGGGTAATGCGCCGCCAGCCGCAGGCTTTCGCGGATGACGTGGCGGGCGTGGTCGATGCGGTGTGCCGGGTCGAACGCGGCGTAGCGGGGCAGGATGTGTTGCTCCACGTAGCGGACGAGGGACGAGGGGATTTCAGATTTCATATTACAGATTTCATATTTCAGATTACAGGTGGTTTCCCGCAGATTGCGCAGATGGGCGCAGATGATTTCTTACCTCTTGCTTCTTGCCTCTGTTTTGTTTCCCGCAGATTTCGCAGATAGGCGCGGATGATTTCTTACCTCTTGCTTCTTGCCTCTGTTTTGTTTCCCGCAGATTTCGCAGATAGGCGCAGATGGGTTCTTACCTCTTGCTCCTTGCCTCTTACCTCTGCTTTTCATACCAACATCCCCTCCCCTGGAGGGGCTTGGGGAGGCTTTCTCTTTTATCTTCCCGACACCACCACCGGTTTTTTGACGGCTTTGCGGAGGCCTTTTTGGGGGTGGAAGGCTTCGAAATACAGCACGTACACGCCCATGTTGGCTGCCGTGCCGTTGGCCAGCCGCCCGTCCCAGGTGTAGAGGCCTTCGGTGGCCAGCAGGTCGTTATCGGCCAGGCGGCACACCTCCACGCCCGCCGCGTCGAAAATCGTGATGTTGGCGGCATAGCCCGGTTCGTCCAGGCGGTAGTGGATGAGGCACACGTCCTCGAAGCCGTCGTTGTCGGGCGAGAAGGCTTCCGGCTCGGTCCATACCCAGCTGCCGTCCTCCGGCTCGGCAAAGGTGGCGCGGTATTGCGAGTTGCGGTAGCCCGGCGTGCCGTAATGGGTTTCGGAGGAAGCCGAGTGCCACGAGTCCTCGCTTTGCGTGACGAAATCGGGCGAGATGCGTTCCAAGGCCACGCCTTTTTCATTGCGGATGAGGGGGTGGTGCCAGGAAGCATCGTAAGCCAGCTCGTCGTATATCGTGGTTCGGGTGGTGTCGGTGAGCACGACGATGCCCGCCTCGTTGTTCAAAGTAGTCCATTTCATCGGGCGGATAAGGCTGCCGGGCGGGCATTGGTGGTATTGGCGCACCGCTTCGGCATCCTCGGTCACGGCCACGTATCCGCCGGGTGGCAGCAGGCATTCGGAGGCGGGGCTGTGGCCGGTGTTCAGCGTGCCGTCGGTCTTGCGGGTGGTGAACACGAGGGATGATGCATCCAGCAACTTGCCGGACACATTCGTGATTTCGATGTATTCATAAGACCCCTCCGGCTGGTTGAACATCACCTCGTTGAGCAGCACGTCGCCAGGCTCTATCGGTTCGGCGTGTCCGAATACCCGCTCCGTTTCCGCCAGGGCGTTGCCTGCCCGGTCGGCCAGTCCTGTTGTTTTCAGCGTGTAAACCGTCCCCTCGTCAAACGGGTAGGCAAATTCCAACACCACCTCCCGCCCGTCGGCCGAGGGTGTTTGCGTGTGCGGGTTGCCCACGCCGTTGTCCACTTCGAAGGTTGCCGCCGCAAAGTCCATGGCTTCCGAAAAAGCAAGTCGCAACGTGTATTCACCGGCTATTTCCAGCGAAACCCATTGCGGGGCGGTGGTGTCGGTGGCGGGGATGCCCGTCACCACCACATCGTCGAAGCGGTAGCGGCGGCCCGTCGCCCCGCTGTTGGCATACATCAGCCCCACGTAGGTGCTTTGCCCGATGGCCGTGTCGCGCACGCTTCCTTCCGCCACCCAGTCGGGTTCGCCGGGCAGGCGGGTGTACAGTTCAAACATGCCTTCCTCGTTGCGCGTCACCCGCACCGTCACCTCCACCCGGTCGCCATCGAGCCGATGGGGCGTGCCGGGGATGATTTCCTCCTTTTCATCGCCCATTTGCCGGAACAGCGACACGGCATCGTCCGCCCCGCCTATCCGCACGTAGTAGGCGTTGCAAAGGTCGATGCCGTCGGCGCGGTCCGAGGCCAGGTAGAACGCCGCATAGTTGTACTGCGAAGTGGCGTAGTCGATGCTCACCCAGCACTGCCACTCGGCCTGGTCGAAGGCTTCGGAGGGGGTGAAGAGGAACGACTGGGAAGCCTCCTCCGCGGCGGATTGCAGTTGCAGGGCGTTGTTTACGATGAAATTCTCCATCGTGCCTGTCCAGGCGGGGCTGCGGGTGAAGTCGCCGTCGGAAAAGTGTTCGTCCACCTGCGCCGTGGCGTGGAGGAAGAGAAAAAGGAAAGCAAAAGGCGTTATTTTTCTCGTCATATGCTACAGGTTCAGTGAAAATGAATTACTTTTGTCGGTTGATTTGCGTGCATGGGTGCAAATGTACGGAAATAATCGCAGATAACGCGGATAATAGGACGTAGAGACAAGGCATGCCTTGTCTCCCGTGCGAAGGCACGCCTTGTCTGCAACACGACATATATATTATATAAGGTATGGAGGCAGGGCGTGCCTTGCCCCTGCATATCCTTTCTAATTCGTAATTATCCAGATATGAAAGTAGCAATTGTAGGTGCCAGTGGTGCCGTGGGGCAGGAATTCCTGCGGGTGTTGGCCGAGCGCGATTTTCCGATGGACGAGCTGGTGTTGTTCGGCTCGTCGCGCAGTGCAGGCCGGGTGTATGAATATAAGGGTCGGGCGATAACCGTCAAGGAATTGACGCATGGCGACGACTTCCGGGGCGTTGACCTGGCGTTTACGTCTGCCGGGGCGGGCACGTCGAAGGAGTTCGCTGCCGACATCACCCGCTTCGGCACGGTGATGATTGACAATTCGAGCGCGTTCCGCATGGACGACGACGTGCCGCTGGTGGTGCCCGAGGTGAACCCCGCCGATGCCAAGGTGCGCCCGCGCGGCATCATCGCCAACCCCAACTGCACGACCATCCAGATGGTGGTGGCCCTGAAGCCCATCGAAGCCCTGTCGCACATACGGCGGGTGCACGTGTCCACCTACCAGGCGGCGAGCGGGGCGGGCGCGGCGGCCATGGACGAACTGCGCGAACAATACGCCCAAATCGTGCGCGGCGAGCAGGTGACGGTGGAAAAGTTCGCCTACCAGCTGGCCTACAACCTCATCCCGCAGGTGGACGTGTTTACGGACAACGGCTACACGAAGGAGGAGATGAAGATGTACAACGAGACCCGCAAAATCATGCACAGCGACATCAGCGTGAGTGCTACCTGCGTGCGGGTGCCGGCCTTGCGCGCCCACTCCGAAAGCATCTGGCTGGAGACGGAGCGGCCCGTCACGGTGGCCGAGGCGCGCCGTGCCTTCGAAGCCGCCGAGGGCGTAGTGGTGATGGATAACCCGGCGGAGAAGCTCTACCCCATGCCGCTGTTCCTCTCCGGCAAAGACCCCGTGCACGTGGGGCGCATCCGCCAGGACCTCTCCAACCCCAACGGGCTGGCCTTCTGGTGCGTGAGCGACCAGATACGCAAGGGAGCCGCCCTCAACGCCGTGCAGATAGCGGAATACCTGCTGCGCGAAGGCGAGCTGGCTTAGCACACGGAAAACACGGAACGGATTATCACGGATAATAAAGACCAAGGGCCGTGCTCATTATCGAGCACGGCCCTTGGCATATAAGATGATGAAACCAATCAAACCGTAAAATCCGTGTTAATCCGTTTCATCCATGTATTCGTGTGCTTAGAACATCACCTTCTTGGCATCCTTGCCTGCCCGCACGATGTACATGCCGGGGTTGAGGTCGTTCACGGCAATGCCTGTGCCGTCGAACACGGTGGTCATCATCCGTGCGCCGAGGGCGTTGTAGATTTCCACCTGCGTGCCGTTGGCCACGCCGTCGAGCATCAATACGCCGTTCGACACGTAGAAGGCCGTTTCATCGGCAGCCACGCCCGCAATGCCCGAACCGGTTGTTTCGCCCGTCACCTTGACGTTTTGGATGTACCAGTTGCCTGCACCCGTGGTCGTGCTGGTGTACTTGAATGCGATATGCACGTTGGCTTGTCCGCAGAATGCCGCCAAGTCCATGTCGCCAGCCGACTTGAAGTCGTTCGTTTCGCCCGACAGGTGGTTGGGGATGGTCAGTTCCGTCCACGTGGCAGCCGTCACGTCGCCTTCCGTGTAGTTGGATGAGGCTTGTACGGTCAGGTTGGTCGTGGGTGCGCCGAACTGCTTCCCGGCGTGGTCGAATGTAAAGGTTGCGGTGCTCACGTTCGACAAGTCGATGGCCGGGGAAATCAGCCAGGCTTCCGTTTCGTAGTTCGTGCCGTCCACATATGCTCCCGCAGCCATTTGTTTGTATTTAGAGTTGTGGTACCACACACTGTGGTTGTCGCCTTCCGGTTTAGTGTTCTTCACATCGTAGATGGTGAAGTCGCCTGCCCGGTGGCAAACGATTCAAAGAAGATGGCATCGGTGGGCTCGGTCGGGTCTGTTCCCGGGTCGGTGGTAGCGGGTGTGCCTTCGCCGTTGACGGTTACGCCACCTAAGCTAACGTTGCAATATGCTGTACCGTTATGCGGGTAGGCTGTCATAATAACTTGCACTTGAGCAATGCCCGTACCGTTCAGTGTGGCAGTATTGTCGCCGACTTCTACGGTGGTCAGCGTGGCAATCGCCACTTCTGTACCTTCTGCATTCAAGCCCGTGATGGTGAACGGGTCTCCTTCGCTGGTTTTCGTGTTTGCGTTGAGGGCGTTGATGGTGATAATTACTTCTACATCTCCTTCAGCCGTAAATTTGGGTGAGAGGATGCCTTGTCCGACATACCGCATTTTCAATCCGCCATCACCGTAAAATTCATAGTCGGGATATTGGGGATCGTTCGTGATGTACGTCCATCCGTCGGGGATGGCATTGTTGATTACGCCTTTCGCCAGTTCGGCTGCCGACATGGCGAATGTTCCGGCCAGCAAAGCCGCCATAAACAGAGTAGTCTTTTTCATACGCTGAACTTTTTAATGGGTTGATAAATAATGATACTTGTTTCGGTACAAAAGTAGGATATTTTATTGACGCAACCTTATAGCAAGCGTTAAAAGATGGTTAAGTTTTGGCCGTGTGCGGGGAAAGTCATGTGCGGGTGCGGGCGAAGTCGTGCAGACATATGCGGGAATGTTATCGTCCACGAAGGTGGAACAGGTGTCTCACCCAGGTGGAACAGGTGTACCACCCGGGTGAGACACCTGTTCCACCGGGTGGTACGATAACTTTATGCAAGGGAAGAAGCGAAAAGCCTCCCCAAGCCCCGGAAACTTGTCCCGATGCTGTCGGGAAGGAGAGGATAAAAGCAGAGGTGAGAGGCAAGGAGCGAGAGGCAAGAAATCATCTGCGTCCATCTGCGCCATCTGCGGGCAACAAAACAGAGGCAAGGAGCGAGAGGCAAGAAATCATCTGCGCTTATCTGCGCTATCTGCGGAAAAACAATCTGAAATCTGAAATCTGAAATTTGAAATCCGGAATCACCCCTCCGCGTTCCCGCATGCCAGCCATCGGCTCATTTCATCGGGCGTGCGGCCCCGGCGGCGGGCGTAGTCGGCCAGCTGGGCGGCATCGACGGGTCCCACGAGGAAGTAGCGCGCCTGCGGGTGGGACAGGTACAGCCCGCACACCGACGGGCGGGATGCATGGCACCGCTTTCGGTGAGCGCGATGCCGATGCCGCCGAGGTGCAGCAGGCGGTCGAGGTCGAAGATGAGCGATTGGTCGGGCAGGGCGGGGTAGCCCACGGCGGGGCGTATGCCGGGATATTGCCCCCGGCGCAGCTTGTCCGGGTCGAAGGGTTCGTGCGGGTGGTAGCCCCACAGGTGGGTGCGCACCTGGTAGTGCAGCCATTCGGACGTGGCTTCGGCCAGGCGGTCGGCCAGCGTCTGTGCCAGCAGGGCGCGGTAGGGGTCGCCTTGGCGGTTGAAGGTGTCGGCCAGCGCGTCCGCCCCCTGCACCGTGCAGGCAAAAGGCCGATGCGGTCGCCCCGGGGTGCACGAAGTCGGCCAGCGAGTAGCAGCATCCGTCTGCCGAGGGGCGTTGCTGGCGCAGCATGGGCAGCGTGGTCTCCCGGCCGTTTTCTTCCGTTATGATGATGTCTCCCCGGTGGAGCGTGCGGCAAGCAGCCGTGCCACGGCGCGGAGGCGGACATCGGGCGTGTCGCGGAAGCGGCGGAGCATCTCCTGCGCATCACGCAACAGGGCGAGTGCCTCTTCGGCCCGGGGGCGGTCGGCCTCGGCGAAGCCTTGCAGCCAGGCGGCCCGGCAGGCGGGGCATTGGCACACCTGGTCGATGCCCTCGTACCGCCCCGGCACGCGCCAGGCACGGAAGAAGTACGTCCAGTTGATGAGCGGGACGACATCGTACAAGATGGGAGAAAACTTATTTACCATTTACCATTTGACGATTTACCATTTGGGGCATCATAGATAACATAGGGGACTTTAATCTTGAACACGGATGGAACAGATGAAACGGATTTATACGGATGGTTTCCCTAAGATTTTGCAGATAAATTTGCGTTCATTTGCGCCGTTTTGTGTCATTTGCGTTCACTCAAAATCTGTGATAATCTGTTTAATCTGTGTTATTCCGTGTGCTAAATTCCATTATATCACTAGCAGGCTGGCCGCCATGACCGCCATGCCGCCCACGAAGCCCGCGATGGAGTAGTGGTGGCAGCCGTACCGCTCGGCGGCGGGGATGAGTTCGTCCACCGAGATGAACACCATGATGCCCGCCACGGCGGCCATGACCAGCCCCAGCGAGAAGGGCGTGATGAACGGCAGCAGCAGGAAATAGCCTATCAGCCCGCCCACCGGCTCGGCCATGCCGGACGACAGCGAAGTACCCAGAACGCCTTGCGGCGGTTGCCCGTGGAGTAGTACAGGGGCACGGACACGGCGATGCCTTCGGGTATGTTGTGTATGGCGATGGCCACGACTATGGGGATGGCGATGCCGGGGGTCCACGTAGGCCGAGGTGAAGGTGGCGATGCCTTCGGGGGAAGTTGTGGATACCGATGGCCAGCGCCATGAGCAAAGCCTGTGCGTTGCAGTTGCGGGGCGGAGCCGCGTTGCTTGAGTTCCTCCACCATGTGCACCTCGTGGGGGTTTTCGCCCGGGGGATGAGCATGTCGATGAGGAAGATGAAGGCGATGCCCGCAAAGAAGGCCAGCACCACGCTCAATGCGGGACGTGCCGCGCCGCCCGCCGCCACCTGCTCCAACGCCTGCGGGAACAGCTCGACGAACGACACGTACACCATGACCCCCGCCGAGAACCCCAGCGCGGTGGAGAGGAACTTGATGTTGGTGCGCCGCGCGAAGAAGGCGATGGCACTGCCGATGCCCGTGCTCAGCCCGGCCAGCAGGGTCAGTACAAGGGCGAAGAGGAATGGGAAGACATAGTTGGGATTTACGATTGGACGATTTACAATTTACAATTTACAATTTACGATTGAGCGATTAAGCGATTCATTACGTCACATGAAGTGCAAATGTACGGATATTTGCTGAATATGCGTGCTGGGGGAAGGCAATAAAAAAATCCATGCCTTGCCCTCGTGCCGGATGTTCCTATACATAATTATATTAGGACGACTTCCGGCAGGGAGGCAAGGCATGGGTTATTAAGAGAAAGGGGAGACAAGGCGTGCCTTGTCTCTACCGTTTTCCCACTTTCTTACTTGCTGCTCAGCGTGTAGTTGCCCGAGCCCAGCTCGATGGTGGGTGTGGCCGTCGGCGTGGGTCACGGCATTGGATGCCCTTCGTGTCGGCAGGGTGCCACGTTGAACTCGGCGGGCACTTGCACGGTGGCGGTTGTGTTGGGCGGCAGGGTGATGTGCCATTCAGGCGGTCGCCCGTGCGTTTCAGTGGCTGCTGATTTCGCCGTAGGGCGATTCGTGCGAGACCATGACCTCGTTCAGTCCGTCGGGGAAGGCCGGTTCCATCCACACATGCTTGAAGGCCGTGGCATCGGGGCGTGTATGCCCGCCAAGTCCTCGTACATCAGATGAGCAGGTCGCCGAGGAGCATGACGTGGTTGTGCGGGTTCATTTTCGGGGTTGGCGGTGTCGCCGTTCCACAGTTCCCAGATGGTGGTCGCGCCTTTTTTTCTATCATGTAGCCCCACGAGGGGGTAGGTGGTTTGCGTGGCGATGCGGTAGGCCAGGTCTGCGTTGCCGCGTTCGGTGAGGCCGCGCATGAGGTGCTGTATGCCGAGCACGCCCGCGCTGACGTGTCCTTGGTGCACGGTTTCGGTCTTGCTGACAATGTTTTCGTACACGCGGTCTTCATACCCTTCGGGCACCAGGCCGAGGCGCAGCGAGATGAGGTTGGCCGTGACGGTGTTGTTGCTGTACCGGGCCGTTTCGGGGTCGAAGAACCGGTCGTTGTATGCCTGCTTGATTTTGGCGGCCAGGTCGGCGTATTCCCGGGCATCGGCAGGCAGGCCGTTCATGGTGGCGAATTGCTGCATGAGTTCAGGATGCTTTGGAACACGGCGGTGCTCAGCAGGTGGCCGTCCGTGCGGCGGGCGGGGTCCTGCGAGTGGATGAGCTCGGGCGACTCGGGCGGCATGCACCAGTCGCCGTAGGCATCCGTCTCCATGATGTAGCCGTGCATCTTCTTTTCCGTGATGTATTCCACCCACCGCTTCATGGACGGGTAGCGTTCGCGGATGGAGCGGTCGTCGCCAAACTGGCGGTAGAGCATGTCGGCCACGTAGAAGTAGGCGGCGGGCCAGGTCACGTCGTCGTTGTAGAGCGTCCAGTAGCGGGGCGACACGTCCGATATGCTGCCTTCGGGACTCATCGATTCCTCGATGTCCACCAGCCATTTGTAATACAGCAGGGAATTGCCGAAGAGGAAGCTCTCGCCATATGCCCCCATGGTGCGGTCGCCCAGCCAGCCTTGCCGCTCGTCGCGTTGCGGGCAGTCGGTGGGCATGCCGCGGTAGTTGCCGCGTATGCCCCAGTAGGCGTTGCGGTGGATGCGGTTGAGCAGGTCGTTGGAGGTGGCGAAGCGTCCGGTCGTTTCCATGCCGTCGTACACCACCAGTCCGGCAAAGTCGTCCACCGTGGGCGCGTAGTCCAGCCCCGACACTTCCATGAAGCGGAAGCCGTGGTACACGAAGAGCGGTTGCCAGGTGAACTCGCCGTCCCGGGCAGGCGTGTAAACATCGGTCACCAAGGCCGAGCGCAGGTTGTCGAGGTAAAAGCTCCGTGCCGTTGTCCTTCAGCACTTCGGCAAAGCGCATGGAGATGGGCTTCCCGGCCTTGCCTTGCAGGCGCACTTGCTGGATGCCCACCATGTTCTGTCCCATATCGACGATGTACCGCCCTTCGCCCACGGATTTGACCGATACGGGCTTGATGGTTTCATGCACTTTCAGCGAGGGCGACAGCTGGGCCACCAGCTTGCCTTTGGGGGCATCCATCCGTTCGGCGGGCTGCAGGCCGAGGCGTCGTAGCCGGGTCGTGTCCATGCGCCGAGTTCGAGGCGGGCATCGTAGTGTTCGCCGTCAAATTCGTTGTTTTCCGTTATCGGCCCGCGGCTGGTGGCTTGCCAGGTGGGTCGCTCACGATGGTTTCCACCTTTCCATCGGCATATTCCACCTGCAACTGGGTCAGCAGGCGGGAAGCCGAAGTTGGGCATCCATTCGTGCTGGCCGGGCGCATGGGGAAGAAGCGTCCAAAGCCAAAGGACACCCCTGATGGCGTTTTTTGCCCCTTGATGAGCGCGCGTCGGTCACGTTGGGTGAGGTAGGGGCCTACCACGTGGGGGGTGCCGAACACGTCATCGCCCACGCGTTGCCCGCATCAACCGACGCGCCCAGGCCCGACACGTAGAGCATGGCGCGTACCGGCTTGCCGTCAGTCTTGCGCAGGGCGGGCGGGAGGAGGGCGGTGCTCCACGATCCATTCTGTGAACAGGGCGGTGCCGCCGCTGCAGGGGGCTTTGCCGCCGTGGTTGTCCCACGGTCACCTGCCAGTAGTAGCGTGTGCCCGACTGCAGGGGCTTGCTGCGTAGGGGATGAAGAGGGATTGGTCGCTTTCCCACGCGGCCTGTGTTCCCATAGCAGGTCGCGCCCGTGCTTCAGGCCGGTTTCGGATGCGGCCACTTCGATTTGGTAGGCCGCCTGCATCACGTCGTTCAGCGGGGAGGCCAGTTGCCAGGAGAAGCGGGGTTGCGTTATGCCGATTCCATCGGGGTTTTGGCGCGATTCCACGGTGGGTTTGTCCACTTGCAGCGAGGAGCCGCTCTGACATGCCGCCAGCAACACGGGCAGCAGGACGAAGAGAAAGAGTTTTTTGTTCATGGGGTTATAAAATGATTAATGATTAATGTTTAGTGTTTAATGATTAGTGTTTAACGGTTATGCGGAGACACGCGGAGCGGATGCCGATACGGAATAGCTCTGCGTAGCTCGGGATTAAAGATACGGCGTGTCCAAAGAACGTGGTGGGGAAAGTTGTGTTGAAATTGGGGAAAGAAGTCTATTTGGTCAACGGTCAATGGTCACGGTCGTCAGTCAACAGTGATGCGGAAACAGTTGACTGTTGACCGACGACTGTTGACTGTTGTTTATATCCTTTCCGGCACTTCGATGCCGAGCAGTCCCGGTACCTGTCTTTATCACGCGGGCCACGGTGTCCGACAGGGGCGAGGCGGAAGCGTTTCAACGCTTCGTCCTCTTCGCGCAGGATGGAGAAGTCGTGGTAGAACTGGTTGTATTCTTTCACCAGGTCGTACAGGTAGTTGGCGATGAGGGCAGGCTGAATTCTCGCCCGCTTGGCGCACCACGCCTTCGAAGCCGGTGAGCAGCTGCACCAGGTAGGCTTCCTTGTCCGAGATGGGCAGTTGCTCGTTGAGCGTCGAGCGGAAGTCGATGCCTTGCTCGTCGGCCTTGCGCAGCACCGAGCGGATGCGGGCGTAGGTGTACTGGATCCGTATTGCCGTTGAAATCGATGGATTCTTTCGGGTTGAACAGCATGTTCTTCCTGGGGTCCACCTTCAGGATGAAATATTTCAGTGCGCCCAGTCCCACGATGCGCGCTACGTCGTCCAGCCTCCTCGGTTGTGCATCCGTCCAGTTTGCCCAGCTCGCCGACGTCTCGCGGGCCGTGTTCACCATTTCCTCGATGAGGTCGTCGGCATCCACCACGGTGCCTTCGCGGCTTTTCATCTTGCCCTTCGGGCAGTTCCACCATGCCGTAGGAGAAGTGCACGAGGCTCTTGCCCCAGGCAAATCCCAGCCGGTCGAGCAGGATGGAGAGCACCTGGAAGTGGTAGTTCTGCTCGTTGCCCACCACGTACACCATCTTGTCGATGGGGTAGTCCTCGAAAGCGCATCTTGGCCGTGCCGATGTCCTGCGTCATGTACACGGAGGTGCCGTCGGCGCGGAGCAGCAGTTTTTCGTCCAGCCCGTCGGCGGCGAGGTCGGCCCCACACCGCCGTCCGTCCGGGCGGCGGTAGAATACGCCCTTGGCCAGCCCTTCTTCCACCTTGGCCTTGCCTTCGAGGTAGGTCTGCGACTCATAGTATATCTTGTCGAAGTCCACGCCCAGCTTGCGGTATGTTTCATCGAAGCCCGCGTACACCCACCCGTTCATCATTTGCCACAGGCTGCGCACTTCGGGGTCGCCCTGTTCCCAGGCAAGCATCTCGCTGCGCCTCCTGCATGAGGGGGCGTTGCGTTTGGCCTCGTCTTCCGTCATGCCCTGCGCCATGAGTTCTCCTGGACACTTCAGCCTTATAGTGTTTGTCGAAAGCCACGTAGTAGTCGCCGACGAGGTGGTCGCCCTTCATGCCCGATGATTCGGGCGTCTCGCCGCCCGCCGAAGCGTTTCCACGCCAGCATCGACTTGCAGATGTGGATGCCGCGGTCGTTGACGATGTTGGTCTTCACCACGCGCCATCCGCAGGCTTTCTGTATCTCGGCGATGCTGCAGCCCAGCAGGTTGTTGCGCACATGGCCGAGGTGGAGGGGCTTGTTGGTGTTGGGCGAGGAATACTCGATCATCACCAGCGGCGCGTCGGGCGCGGGCGCGGCGGTGCCGTAGTGCGGGTCGGCGTGCATCCGGTTGAGTTCGCCCACCCAATAGGCTTTGCCGATGGAGAGGTTGAGGAATCCCTTTGATGACGTTGTAGGAGGCGATGAAGGGCTGGTTGGCCACGAGGTATTAGCCTATCTCCGCGCCCGTCTGCTCGGGTGACTTGCGGGCGGCCTTCACGAAGGGGAACACCACGACGGTGAGGTCGCCTTCGAATTCTTTCTTTCGTTTTCTGCACCTGCACCTGCGCGGCAGGGATGTCTTGCCCGTAGAGGGGTCTTTACGGCATCGGCAACGACCGTGCCGATGGTCAAGTCGATGTTCATCTGCAACAAATTTAACTTTGATTTCACCGCAAAGAGCGCAAAGGGCGCAAAGGGACAGATGAAAGGCCGCACCCTGTAGAGGCGACACTCCCGTGTGTCTTCCACCACGCCTGTACAAGGAAAAAGGAGGAAACGCCTTTGCGCCCTTTTGCGCTCTTTGCGGTTAAGCAAAACACCCCTACGGTGAAGCAATGCACCCCTTGCGGTTGGCATAAAATTCCGTGCCTACGGAAATTTGGGTGCGTTACTACGGAATTTTTGCCGCGTCAGTACGGAAAAAGCCCGCGTGCCGATGCGGCAAGTGCGGTGTGGCACAGAAAGAAAAGTGGAGTAGGTGCGCTCTGAAGCCGTTTTGCAAACAAACGTGAAAAAAAGTAGGTGGAAAGCGTAGCGGAATGGATTATTTTCCCTACTTTTGC
>VOFD01000145.1_pt1 | contig 32000 bp, 35 predicted proteins | sample 5384101 | NCBI WGS metagenome assembly VOFD01 (sample SAMN12384723, study PRJNA508395) | human gut metagenome | isolation source: healthy gut C | host: Homo sapiens
CCTTCATTTGTTTGACGGAAGTGTACTGACACTCGTCTTTACCGAACACTTTCATGACGCTCTGCCCAACGTGGAATATCTCCCGATAGATTTCCAACAGGACATATTGCCTCAGATCATGCAGATATTGTATGAGCGTGGTATTCAATCTCTGTTGGTGGAGGGCGGAAGCACCTTACTACAATCTTTCATCGATGCGGGGCTTTGGGATGAAGCATATGTTGAAGAAAGCCCCAGATCACTGATATCCGGTGTTAAAGCTCCTGAAATGAACGATAAAATTAGTTATGCCAGTGAGCAATCTTTCGGCAGAAGTATACGGCATTATACAGCAACGAAATAGTCCGAATACATTTTGAATCGAGAAAAATAGTCCGAATTAAAACTTCCCGGGATGATTATAGAAAAAATGTTCCTATTTTTGCAACTTGTAAATAAAAACTTTAGAAAATGAGGGTATTATCTATAAGTTCGTGTCTTGACTCAGATTTATGAATATAATACGTGCCTTTGGTATTGATACTATAACAAAAGGCGATGTTTACGATTGAGTTGAAAAGAGAAAAAAAGACTGCTTCCAAACCGATCAAACTAAAAGTACATGCAGCCGACGGAATCACTACCCGCGAATATACTATCAAGGTAAATGTTCACACACAGGATCCGGACTCACTGATTTGGAGAGAAATGCCATCACTTCCGGCTTCTCCGGCTTCCGGTAAGCAAAGATCTGTTGTTTTGAATGAAGATTTATTAGTCTACACCTCTACGACAACAGCATATCGCACTTCCGTATCAAATCCTGCCAGTATCCAATGGGGAAATCTGATTACAATCAGCGGTCTTCCTTCAGACGCTAAATTAACTTCTATCATTAATTTCGACAACCGATTATATACTACAGCAGAGAATGGAAAAGCATTCTACTCCGATAATGGTACAAATTGGGAAGAAATGGATATGCAGGGAATGTACATGGTAACATTCTTAGCAGGTATTCCTGCAGATGAGGTAACAGGAAGTGAAAATATGCTTACCGGTATCTTTGCAAAAGATGGAAAGAATTTCTTCTGTGCAAAAAGCGCCGGAGAAACAACTTGGAAAGAAGGCGAAGAAGTTCCCTCTGATTTCCCTTTAAAAGAAATATATTCTACTGTATTCACGAATGCAAGTGGTATCAAACAAACAGTAGTAGTAGGCAATGTTGAAGAAACGGTTGAAGCTACAATACCTTGGTTTTCAAAGGACGGACTTGTTTGGGCCGATATGAGTACCCCGACAGACTTTTTTCTTGCCCAGCTATGAAGAATCCAGCAATCGTGTATTATGGAAGCCAATTCCACATGATGGGTGGAGAGTTTAAAACCATCTATTCTTCCCTTGCAGGCATTGCATGGAATGAATCTGCTGATAAATTCAGATATGCATCAGAAAAAGTTATCATTAAGGGAGACGAAGACGAGGAAGAAACAATTGAATATGAGAGCTTATTCGAAGGTAAGGGAGATTATTCTCTGGCTATTGATAAGAACCATTATATTTGGATTGTATGGAATCAAGACGGTTCTGTTTGGCGTGGACGTCTAAACAAACTGGGATTCAAGCAACAATAATAAAATAGTCAAATTTCCGTTTCCTTATATAGTTAAGGAGTAACAAGAAAACGGTATGACTATTACAAGAAATATAAAGATAGTATTTTGCCTGCTCATGTTCCCATTCTGTTGTGCCATGGCACAGGAAGAATATACTTGGGAGATGGGAGGAGTCATTGGAGGAAGTTTTTATATGGGAGATGCAAATAGCAGCACCCCGTTTAAAGACACAGGTATAGCGGGAGGTTTTATAGCCCGGTATTTACTGAATCCACACATGGCAATAAAAGGCAACCTGACAGCCGGCAGGATTTCCGGTGACACGAGAGATTTCAAAAATGTGTATCCGAATGGAGAGTATGCCACTTTCAAACGGACTATAATCGATTTGGGAGCACAGTTTGAATATAACTTTTTGGGATATGGTATCGGTAATACGTACCGGGGTGACCGTCGATTCACACCTTATATATTGGGTGGATTGGGTTTTACGTTTGCACCAAAGCCTGTAAAAACGGTCTTTACGATGAACATCCCCATAGGAGTGGGAATAAAATTCAAAGCAACCCCACGCATCAATATAGGATGCGAGTTTACGATGCGGTTCAGCCTTAGCGACCAGTTGGATGTTACTCAACGGGAAGGTTTGCAACTGGAAGACCCATACCAGATAAAAGGAAAAGGTTGGAAGAATAAAGACAGTTATGCATTTACCGTCTTTTTCGTCACCTACGACCTCTTCCCAAGATGTAAGGAATGTAACAACTAAAAAAGATGCAATATAAAGAACAAATTGATTTGAGCCGGATACCCCAGCATGTGGCGATTATCATGGATGGCAACGGACGATGGGCGAAGCAGCGCGGACACGAGCGCAGCTACGGACATCAGGTCGGTGCAGAAACCGTCCATGTAATAGCCGAAGAGGCAGCCAGACTGGGCATCAGATATCTGACCCTATATACGTTCTCAACCGAAAATTGGAACCGCCCGACAGATGAAGTGGCAGCCTTGATGAGCCTTCTTTTCGACTCCATCGAAGAGGACACGTTCATGAAGAATAACATCAGTTTCCGGATCATCGGAGATATAGAAAAGTTACCCGCAAATGTACAGACACGTTTATACAATTGCGTAGAAAATACTTCTAAGAATACAGGTATGTGCCTGGTACTTGCACTCAGCTACTCTTCGCGTTGGGAAATCACAGAAGCCAGCCGGCAAATTGCCGCTTTGGTGCAGAAAGGAGAATTGACGCCCGAACAGATCGACTGCGATTTAATGTCAAAGCACCTGACTACCCACTTCATGCCTGACCCCGACTTGCTGATACGCACCGGTGGAGAAATCCGTCTGAGTAATTACCTTCTTTGGCAATGCGCGTATTCGGAACTTTATTTTTGTGAAACCTATTGGCCCGATTTTCGGGAAGAGGAACTTTGCAAAGCCATTTGCGACTACCAGAGACGGGAACGCAGATTCGGCAAAACCAGTGAACAAATCAGTTAAACTCAAACATATTTAATCAAAAACATAAATGCACTATCGTATTTTCTCTATACTCACAGCGTTTATCTGCCTCTTCGGTTGTGTACTGACAAGTGCGGCTCAAGATGCCAATGGCACCGATAATGATGCAGCAAAACCGGTTATTCTCTATTCGGGAACACCCAAGAAGTATGAAATTGCAGAAATTAAAGTAGAAGGAGTTAAGAACTATGAGGACTATGTACTGATCGGACTATCCGGTTTGTCTGTAGGACAAACGATTACCATACCGGGTGACGAAGTCACTCAGGCTTGTAAGCGTTACTGGAAGCATGGTCTGTTCTCCAATGTTCAAATCACCGCAGATAAGATAGAAGGTGATAAGGTCTGGCTTACGATTCATCTGACTCAGCGTCCGCGTGTATCCGACATCCGCTATCACGGCGTGAAGAAGTCAGAGCGCGAGGATATAGAAAGCCGGATCGGTATGATTAAGGGCGGACAGGTGACCCCGAATGTCATTGACCGCGCCAAAACTTTGATTAAGCGCTACTTTGATGATAAAGGCTTTAAGAATGCAGAAGTTATCATCTCGCAGAAAAAGACGATGTATCCAACGATAACCAGGTGATCGTGGATATCGACATCGACAAAAAGGAGAAGGTAAAAGTACACGAAATCACCATCGTTGGCAATGAAGCGATTGCAACTAAGAAGTTGAAACGCATCATGAAGAAAACCAACGAAAAAATAAATTGCTCAATCTGTTCCGTACCAAGAAGTTCGTGGAAGAAAACTTCGAGGCAGACAAGCAGTTGATCATCGATAAGTACAACGAATTAGGCTATCGCGATGCTATGATCGTAGAAGATAGCATCAAACCGTACGATGACCGTACCGTAGACATCTTCATGAAGATTGATGAAGGAGAAAAATATTATCTGCGTAATGTAACGTGGGTAGGTAACACCTTGTATCCTTCCGAACAGTTGAACTTTATGCTTCGCATGAAGAAAGGTGATGTATACAACCAGAAATTACTGGAAGAACGTACCATGTCAGACGAAGATGCTATCGGTAACCTCTACTATAACAACGGCTACTTGTTCTACAGCCTCGAACCCGTAGAAGTAAATATCGTAGGAGACTCCATCGACCTGGAAATGCGTATTTACGAAGGCCGTCAGGCTACCATTAATAAGATCAGCATCAATGGTAACGACCGTTTGTACGAAAACGTAGTACGCCGTGAACTCCGTACCCGTCCGGGTGACCTGTTCAGCCGTGAAGACCTGATGCGTTCTATGCGTGAAATCCAGCAGATGGGACACTTTGACCCGGAACAAATCAAACCGGATATTCAGCCAAGACCGGAAGACGGAACTGTAGATATAGGTTACGATCTGGTATCCAAAGCTAACGACCAGGTGGAATTCTCTGCCGGTTGGGGACAAACCGGTATCATCGGTAAGTTGAGTTTGAAGTTCACTAACTTCTCGCTGGCCAACTTGTTGCATCCGGGTGAAAACTACCGTGGTATCCTGCCGCAGGGTGATGGCCAGACCTTGACCGTCAGCGGACAGACTAATGCCAAGTATTACCAATCCTATAGCATTTCTTTCTATGACCCATGGTTCGGTGGTAAACGTCCGAACGCATTCTCTCTGTCGGCCTTCTATTCCGTACAGACAGATATCAGTAGCCGCTACTACAACTCGGCATATATGAATAGCTACTACAACAGTATGTATAGTGGTATGTATGGTTATGGTATGTATAACTACGGTAACTACAACAGCTATGAGAACTATTACGACCCCGACAAGTCTATCAAGATGTTCGGTGTAGCAGCTATGTTCGGTAAACGTTTGAAATGGCCGGATGACTACTTCCAGTTTACTGCTGAGTTATCTTACCAACGCTATAACTTGAGCGACTGGCAGTATTTCCCCGTTACAAACGGTAAGTGTAACAACCTTAGTATCAACCTGACATTGTCTCGTAGTTCTATTGACAATCCGATCTATCCCCGTTCCGGTTCAGAGTTCTCATTGTCAGTACAGTTAACTCCGCCGTACTCACTGTTTGATGGAACTGACTACAGCAAGTACAGTACTACCAGCCAGGACGACATGAACAAGATGCACAAATGGATTGAATATCACAAATGGAAATTCAAATCAACAAGGTGTACATCCCGTTGATGGACCCGGTAGCAGTTAAACGTCCGGTATTGATGGGACCGTGTTGAATTCGGTTTGCTGGGACACTACAACAAGTATAAGAAGTCTCCGTTCGGTACATTCGATGTAGGTGGTGACGGTATGACCGGTTACTCCAGCTACGCAACGGAAAGCATTGCCCTGCGTGGTTACGAAAACAGCTCATTAACACCATACGGTTACGAAGGTTATGCCTATGCACGTCTCGGCATCGAGTTAAGATATCCGCTGATGCTGGAAACAAGTACTAACATTTATGTGTTAGGTTTCCTAGAAGCAGGTAACGCATGGCATGATATGAAAAATTTCAATCCATTCCAGTTGAAACGCTCGGCAGGTGTCGGTGTCCGTATCTTCCTGCCGATGATCGGTATGATGGGTATTGACTGGGCATATGGTTTCGATAAGGTAAAAGGTAGTAAGGAATACGGAGGAAGCCAGTTCCACTTTATCTTAGGACAAGAATTCTAATTGTATCATCAAAAACCAAACGTTATGAGAAAGTCTGTTCCTATTAATTATTGTTGTTTGCTTGTCAGTATGGCAGCTCGAGCACAAAAGTTCGCCTTGATCGATATGGAATATATCCTGAAGAATATTCCGGCTTACGAACGTGAATAACGAACACTGAACAAGGCCTTCACAAAATGGCAAAGTGAAGTAGAGAAAAGCAAAAGCAAAAGAAGCCAAGACTTTGTACAAGAACTATCAGTCAGAAAGCCGTCTTTTCTTTCTGAAACACAGAAAACAAAAAAGAGAAGAAGCGATTGTAGCAAAAGAAAAGGAAGCAGCTGAACTGAGAAAGACTTATTTTGGTCCCGAAGGAGAATTATTCAAAAACGTGAAAGTCTGATGCAACCTATTCAGGATGAAATTTATAATGCGGTTAAAGAGATATCGGAGCAAAAAGGATATGCAGCAGTTGTAGACCGCCTTCCGCATCAAGTTTCCTTTTTGCCCTCACCGAGTATTGACGTCAGCAATGAGGTACTTGCAAAACTGGGATATTCAAATTAATTTCATACATTTGTTTCAGAATATAGACTGCATTCAGGATTAAAAATAAGCTTGCTTATTTTGTATTGCGTTCAGTTTGCGCTATATTTGCCCCAATGAATAATCATTCAAATAAATAATAAACATTATGCTTAAAAAAATCGCACTACTCGTAGTTATGTTCGCCCTCCCGTTGGGAGCTATGGCGCAAGCTAAATTTGCTCACATGAATTCTCAAGAAGTAATCACTGTTATGCCTGAATTTACCAAAGCTCAAGCCGACCTTGATGCTATGTCTAAAAAATATCAGGATGAAATGCAACGCACTAACGAAGAATTCCAAAAGAAGTATCAGGAATATCTTGTCCAACAAGATTCTTTGCCCAAAAACATCGCTGAAAGACGCCAGAAAGAATTAAACGATATGGCCCAACGCCAAGAACAATTCCAACAGGAAGCTTATCAGTCCATGCAGAAAGCACAGCAAGATGCTATGGCTCCTATCTATAAGAAACTGGATGATGCTATCCAGGCTGTCGGCAAGGCTGAAGGCGTGGTCTATATCTTCGACTTGGCCCGTACCCCGATACCATTCGTAGGAGCACAGAGCGTTGATGTAACTGCCAAAGTTAAAACGCAATTGGGCATTAAATAATAGAATTATCTATGATAGAGCAAGCGCGGATAGTTTTATCCGCGCTTATTTTTTATACATTACTGAGAAATTTGCATTATCTTTGCATGGTACATAGTCTTTAGAAAGCATGAAACAGACATTACCTTCTGCAGCCGGTCCCATCGGAATATTCGATTCCGGATATGGCGGACTGACCATCCTGAGCAAGATACGGGAAGCCCTTCCCCAATATGATTACATTTATCTGGGCGACAACGCGCGCGCGCCTTACGGAACCCGCTCGTTCGAGATTGTCTATGAGTTCACCTTGCAGGCAGTCACCAAACTGTTCGAGATGGGTTGTCACCTCGTCATTCTGGCATGCAATACAGCTTCGGCAAAAGCTCTGCGCAACATACAAATGAATGATTTGCCTCGCCTCGACCCTATGCGCCGTGTGTTGGGAGTAATTCGCCCAACCGTAGAATGCATAGGGAACATTACCCAAAGCCGCCATGTGGGAGTGCTTGCCACAGCAGGAACCATCAAGTCTGAATCCTATCCGCTGGAAGTGCATAAACTCTTCCCCGACATCAAAGTGAGCGGTGAAGCCTGCCCTCTATGGGTATCCCTCGTAGAAAACAACGAGGCACAAGGTGAGGGTACTGACTACTTCATACGCAAAAACATCGGCAACCTGCTGGCCAAAGACACGCAGATAGACACCGTCATTCTGGGCTGCACGCACTTCCCGTTGCTGCTGCCCAAGATACAGCAATACATGCCCGACGGCATCACGACCGTCACCCAGGGGGAACTGGTAGCAGACAGCCTGAAAGACTATCTTCACCGCCATCCGGAAATGGACAAAAAATGTACCAAAGGTGGAAGATGCGTCTACCGCACCACGGAATCGGAGGAGAAATTCACAGAATCGGCTTCTACTTTCCTGAATGAATCGATAAGAGTTGAGAGGATTGAACTATAAATTCGTCAGCATTAAACATTAAAACAAAAAACATTTGTTATATTTGTAAGACAGAAACCTCTAAATTCATACCATCATGAAAGAAGAAGACAAAAGCAAACTCGTTGAGGTGTTCACCGGTTCACCGTGGGAAGCAGAACTCGTAAAGAGCCTGCTGGGAAATAGTGATATTGAAGCTGTAACAAAAGACGGAATGGTAGTAAACGTTGTACTGCCTGCCACTGCGGTAGATGTTTCCGTTCTCGTCAATGAGAAGGACTACGAAGCCGCCATGGAAGTAGTCCGTGAATACGAAAAGAGAGAAAATGGAGATTGATTTCAATAGAATTGCTGTCAAGGTAGGCAGCAATGTTTTAACACGTCGTGACGGCACTCTCGACGTCACCCGCATGTCCGCTTTGGTGGACCAGATAGCCGAGCTGCACAAGGCCGGCATAGAAATAATACTTGTTTCTTCCGGAGCCGTTGCTTCGGGACGTAGTGAAGTGCGCCCCACCAAGAAGTTGGACAGCGTAGACCAGCGCCAGCTTTTCCTGCTGTAGGGCAGGCCAAACTCATCAACCGCTACTACGAGCTGTTCCGGGAGCATGGCATCCCCGTGGGACAAGTGCTCACAATGAAAGAGAACTTTGCCACCCGCAGACACTATCTCAATCAGAAAAACTGTATGACCGTGATGTTAGAGAACGGAGTGATTCCCATCGTCAATGAAAACGATACGATTTCTGTAAGCGAACTGATGTTCACCGATAATGATGAGTTGTCCGGCCTGATAGCCTCCATGATGGACGCACAGGCTTTGATTATTCTCAGTAATATTGACGGAATTTACAATGGTTCTCCTGCTGATCCAGCTTCTGAAGTGATCCGTGAAATCGGTCAGGGAAAAGACCTTTCTTCATACATTCAGACCTCCAAGTCCAGCTTCGGCCGTGGCGGAATGCTAACTAAAACCAACATTGCCCGCAAAGTGGCGGATGAGGGCATCACAGTAATCATAGCCAACGGGAAGCGGGACAACATCCTTGTCGATTTGATTCAACACCCTGAAAGTACGCTATGTACCCGCTTCACTCCTTCTCCCGAACCTGTATCCAGTCTAAAGAAATGGATTGCACACAGCGAGGGGTTTGCCAAAGGCGATGACATTGTGCGGATTGTAGACTTCGGAGGTAAGCCCATCGGTGTGGGTAAGGCAAACTGTGATTCCACACAGGCCAGGGAAGCAATGGGAAAGCATGGCAAGAAACCAGTAGTACACTACGATTATCTCTACATAGAGTAATAAAGAAAAGGAAAGAAGGTGCATCAGGATTACTCTTAATGCACCTTCTTTTTTATTTCATGCCGTGAAACTCTCAGTTTCAAGCTGAGATACCAGTACTGCCACTATAACTTCCAACTTACAGTATGGAATGAGTGGGGAGGCAACGTAAGCGTTACCCTCTGTTCCCTAACTTTTACACACATTGTTTCCTCATTATCAGTCACATTTGCAACGATGGCAGTGATTGTACCATCCGGATTAACGAAAGCAAGCATATTCTTATCCGACGGTGTTTCCAGCCTATAAGCGCCTGTCTGTACAAAATGCCCTAAATGCTTCATCAGATAAAATTCCGGATTATACTTTACGGTTTGTTGCTTCTTGTCAATGGACACCATAGAATTCTGATTCCATCCCCAGGGACTAATGCCCGGAGTAGGAAGAATCATATTCCAATAATGATAGGAATTGATACCATTACTGAAATAATGCTTCATCAGGTTCCATGTATATTCAGCATAATCCCATGAGTTTGCTCCGTTGCCACATTCAGTCTCAGTTTGCATCAGGTTCAGATTAGGATATTCACGATGGATAGTTGGGATAGCCTTCTTACCATCCCACTGAAACCAACACCCTTAATGTACTTAGCTGCCTGTTCATCCCGCAAAGCAGTGCGCACATAATCCGGATTGGATGTATTGATAGTTCCAAAATAAATATCAGTTTTGATATTCTCCCGCTCGAAAGTCGGCCCCAGATAATGCCCCAGGAAGAAAGTCAGATCTTCCGTGCGCCATTTACAACTGGGAAAAACCTGGTTGGAACAAGGCTCATTCTGAACATGGATACATTCCAGCGGTAATCCTTCGGCTTCATAAGCTTTAATAAAACGTGCAAAGTAATCGGCATACGTTTTCAGATACCCCTCTTCCATCCGGAAACCGGTACTGAATTCTGCTATAGCTTCATGCGGTAGCAATCCATTCACGTCTTTCTCTCCGGACGGACGAACCGCAGAAGCATAATGATTATTCGTCTTCATCCAAGGCGGAGGACACCAGGGAGAAGCCCAAATGCGCAAGTCAGGATTTATCTGACGGGCAGCTTTAATATAAGGAATCAGAATATACCTGTCACGGTCGATATTGAAATTCACCAGATTAAAGTCTCCTGCAACATCCGCCGAAGAGTAAAAACTCATGGCAAAGTCATTAGCTCCCATCGGAAGACGACAATAGTCGAAGCAAGCTCCATCTTTGCCAAAGATAGCTTGAAGAACAGCTTCACGATCTTCAGCCGACAAGGCATTCAGCGCATCCCAACCCATTTCATTGAAGCAGCCACCTATACCCGTAATCAATTGTAAGCGTTGAGCCGGGTCAAGCACAATCTCTGCTCCGGTAGTTGTACGTTCCGGCTTTACCTTCTGTTTCACCCACGGAGAAGTCTGAGTGGTAGTATACCACTCGACCTTCTGCGCTGAAACAGTTCCACTTAGCAGGAACAGTAAAATCAGACTTATTAACCTCATAAGCTATCTTATTTTCTTTGTTTCACCATCTGGATAGTTCCGTCTTCATTGTAGTAAAGTTTGTCTACACAAATAGAGCGCAACCAGTCATGATTAGATAAAGCACTGTTGTGGTAGAATGCAAACCACTGGCCTTTATATTCTACGATAGAACCGTGATTGGTATAGCTGTCTGTAGGCTCCATATAGATACCCATAGATTTCCAGGGACCGAGCGGGTTATCACTGATAGCATAGCGCATACGGTTGTCACCTTTCACACCGTCATTCCAGTTTTCATCGTGATTATCGGAATAAAGAGATAGTATTTTCCATTATATTTATGAATCCATGTAGCTTCGTGGAAGTCTTCCAGACCTTCCATTTCCTTCATTTCTCCATCCAGTTCTACCATATTATCTTTCAGTTTGCCGCCTTTACAAATCTGGCCGCCACCGTTATAGATATAAGCCTGACCGTCATCATCCACAAATACACAAGGGTCGATCAACGGGTCCATTCCTTCTATATAACCCTGCACAGTAAAGTTAGCAGCCGGTTCTTTGCTGGTAGCTACACCGATCTTCCAACTATCATTCCACTTCGTATCACTAGGATGCGGGAAGTAGAAATAGTACGTACCATCCTTTGTAAGCACAGTCGGGAGCCCACATAAATCCACCTTCTTTGCGTCCCCAGGGCACTTGTGACGAATTCAGAATTTCACCATGATCTGTCCAATTCACCATATCATCCGTAGAGAACACATGATAACGATCAATCAAATCGCAACCACGCGGAGGATCTATATCATGCGAAGCATATACATACAAACGTCCGTCCGCCCATACATGTGCCGAAGGATCGGCGGTGTACATGTGCATGATAAATGGATTGGGAGCCATACTGTCAATTCCCGCCGCTTCTTCTTTCGTCGAATTGCTTTTAGGCGACTGACAAGAAAACATAACTCCCACCAGGAATAATGCAAAAATAGGATAAAAATGCTTTTTCATAAGTAATGTGTTTTATATTAGTAATTAATAGCACTGTTTCTGTCATTTCTGCAATACCGAAACCACTTTCTGTAAACGAATATCAGCAGAAGAAGCACCTACCATGATCGTATAATCACCGGAAGGACAGACAAACTTATCTTTCGCCTCATCCCAATAACGCAACAGATCTTTACGCAGTTTCAAAGTCACCTTCTTGTTTTCACCACTCTTCAATGTGACACGCTCAAACCCTTTCAGCTCTTTGATAGGCATTACTTCATCCCGTTCAGGCAACTTCACGTATACTTGAGCAACCTCATCACCTGCATATTTACCTGAATTCTTCAGTTGGAAAGAAACATTTATCTCCTCTTCACCATCTGCCACTTGCAGGTTGGAATACTTAAACGTGGTATAACTTAAACCATAACCGAAAGGATACAAAACATCCCCTTTGAAGTATTTATAAGTACGTCCCTTAGTTATATCATAATCATCAAACGGAGGGAGTTCATCCAGACTTCTGTAATAGGTCAACGGCAGACGGCCACCCGGATTATAATCACCAAACAAGACTTCCGCTACAGCTTTACCTCCGCTTTCACCGGGATACCAAGCATTCACGATAGCCGGAATATGCTCATCCATCCAGTTGATAGCCAATGAACTACCTGCTACCAATACAACTACGATATTCGGATTTACTTTGTAGATTTCCTGCAAGAACTCTTGTTGGTCCGCCGGAAGCTGAATATCATATCTGTCTTGCCCTTCACGTTCTATTGACTTATTAATGCCCAATACGGCAACCACTGTCTCACACTCACGCACCGCCTTTCCGGCTTCGCCATACAAATCCAATCGCGTCACTTTTCCTACCTGTGGAACACGCCATTGCAGTTTGGCAATAGCATAGTCACGGTTATCATAATATTCAGCCTTCAACTGATAATCTTTTCCGGCTTCCAGATAAATAGTAGCGGTATCAGTCCGGACAGCATGTCCCGGCCACGCATCAATCAGCATCTTACCGTCAATGCTCAGGCGACAACCGTCATCCGATGTGAAACTAAGTGTATATTGTCCGGTAACCGTAGGACGCAATTTTCCGGTCCAACGGACAGACAAAGGAGATTTAGGCAAGAAGGGATCCGGCGCCTGGTTGGCAGGCTCAAAGTTGATCCATTCTTCTTTACGCACTTTCGGAGTTCCCTGCAACTTGGTATTGTCAAAATACTCGGCCTTCAATCCTTCCGGAAAACTGGCACCCTGTATAAGTTCCATTCCGTCTACAGCAGACTTCCATGGGGCGTATACCACTTTTACATCATCGCCTACCCTGTCTTTAATACCTTGCAATACAGAGATCGGAGCGATTACCGGCAATCCGCTATAATCACCAAACTCACTGCTACCCGCATTGATGCCTACCACTGCTATGGATTTTACCTTCTTGGCGTTAAGCGGCAACATTTTCTTTTGATTCTTGAGTAATACAATACACTCACGTGCAGCATTCAAAGCCACTTCCTGATGTTCTGCCGATCCTATCACAGCAGGAGATATTTTCGTATAAGGATTCTGTTCTCCACTATCGAACAATCCTAATTCCATACGCGCTCTCAACACCCGATAGGCTGCGGAGTCGATGTCCGCATCCGTAACCATATATTGACGGTATGCACTCAGCAAAGGCTGGTCATATACATCATCTCCACATTCCAGATCCAAACCTGCTTTTATGGATAAAGCAGCGGCTGCTTCTTTAGTTTTTACATATTTATGCGCATTCACTAACAAAGAAGGTCCACCGCAATCGGAAACCACATATCCTTTAAATCCCCAGTCCTTACGAAGTACTTTCGTCAATAACCAGGCGTTCAAGGTACAAGGCACATCATTCAGCGCATTGTATGCTGACATGATGGAAGCTGATTTACCATCCTTTATGCAGGCTTCGAAAGCCGGAAGATAATATTCCCTCAACTGCTTTTCTGAAATCTGCGGATTACATACAAAACGATTGTGTTCTTCATTATTAGCCGCAAAATGCTTGGGAGTCGACACAATCTTCAGATAACGGTCATCATCGCCTTGCAGACCTTTCACAAAAGCAGTACCCATGATACCACTTAAATAGGGGTCTTCTCCGTAAGTTTCGGAGTACGCCCCCAACGTGGGTCACGCGCCATATTCACTGTGGGAGACCAGAAGGTCAGCAAGTCACTGAACTGGCTTTTCTGCTCCCGTCCCTGATCCAATTCATTCCAACGGGCACGGGCCTCATCAGAAATAACCGTAGCTACCTGCAATTGCAGCTCCGGATTCCAGGTTGCCGCCAGTCCGATAGCTTGCGGGAAAACGGTAAAAGCGTCCCGGTCGAACCACTCCGTGAAGTGCCTCGTTACCGTGGTAATACTTAGGAATATCCAGACGGGAAATTCCCGGAGAGGTGGCACGCAACAGGCTGATTTTTTCTTCAACCGTCAAGCGTAATAATAAATCCATGATGCGCTCATGCATCGGTGCTTTCTCATCCTTATATAGCTCTTGAGCCTGTGCCACTCCGGCACAGGCTATTAGAGCTAATAATCCTGTAAATACAATCTTTTTAAGTGTTTTCATGTTTTTTTCCTATTGACTTATACCTTATTGTTTTTCTGCGGATGGGGGCACTGCATCACCTGTGCTACCCCATGCCTTATTGGGTCTGCTACCCATCACCAATACCAATTTCCCACCTTCTTTTATGTCGTCATGACTAAACCAAGGTTTATTCCATTCTTTTCCGTTCAATGTTGCAGATTGGATGTATTTATTTTCATCCGACGCACCTTGTGCTTCTATTTCAAATACCTTTCCGTTGCTCAACATCACCTTAGCCTTAGCAAACAAAGGACTACCGATATTATAAGCCGGGAATCCCGGTGTAACCGGATAGAAACCTAAAGAAGAGAATACAACAAATGCCGACATACCGCCACCGTCTTCATCTCCCGGTACCCCCATCAGGTCGTTACGGAACCAAGTCTTCAGCAACTGACGGATACGTTTCTGTGTCTTCCAAGGCTGACCTGCATAGTTATACAGATAAGGAATATGCAAAGAAGGTTCATTGGCCATTGAGAATTGTCCCACATTTCCCGTATGATCCGGTATCTGTGCATAGAAAGCATATTTGCCACGTCCCAGCGGTTCACGGAAAGTCTGATCCAGATTTGCTATAAACTGTTGGTTACCACCCATCAAATCAATCAGATCGGCTACATTGTGAGGAACATCCCAACGATAAATCCAACCATTATTCTCACCATAATATTCACGGGCACCCATACCTCCGGAGAAACGATAATCGAATGGTTCGATCCACTTACCATTCTTATCCTTCGGATGGAAGAAAGATGTTTCTGCATTATACACGTTGCGATAATTATGAGCACATTGCAGATAGTGAGCAGCATCTTCTTTCTTTCCCAACATATCGGCTATACGCGACAGGCACCATTGGTCGTATGCTGTTCCCAGTGTAACTGCAATCGGCTGACGCTTTTCGAAATGATGTACATTCGGGTCTGTTTCTTTTTCTCCTTCCTGAAGTGCAGGGATATATCCGTTCTTCTTATAGAAATCATCAATCCAACCGGCGGCAGCCCCCGACCACGGAGCCAGTGTTTTTCTTCAATTCCTTTACGGCAAGCTTCATAGGCCTTAGCCAAATCGAATTGTAAGCCTTTAGCAGCCGCATCAGCTACTGTTGCTACGGCATGATTGGAATTCATACGGCGGGAGTCACCTGTAATTTCAGGGAAGGTAGGCATCCACATATTACCCATTTGTTCAGCCATACGCAGATAAGAGTCAATCATTCTTTTCCGTACCTTCGTCAATCAGGAGACGCAGGGGATGAGCTGCGCGATAGGTATCCCAAATCTAGTCGTCCGTATAGAAAGGTTCGCCATTATCCTCGTGCACTTTTCCGTCAAACGCACTGAAATAACGACCGCCCTCACTGATACAAACGGGGCGTTCGAATATGCGATAGAGTGACGTATAAAGAATTTGCTTATCTGTATCACTGCCACCTTCTACTTGAATATCGCTCAATGCTTTATCCCAGATTTGGCGTCCCTTTTCTGCCAAAGCCTGTAGATTATAGTCCGGCAATTCACGTTGCAGATTCTCTTTAGCCTGTTCCTCGCTTATAAACGAAATACCATAGCGCAGATTTACCGTTCTCGTTCCGTCGGCAAAGTGCAAAACAGCACAGGCATTGCGACCTTCAGCTTCCTTTTGTGCCTGCATCTATTTTACCATCAGCCAGAATACCCGTTTCTATAGGGGCAATATCCGATTCTATATACAAGTACACACGCGTATTATTCTCCAGTTGCTGGTAACCGCTCACAAATCCGTCACCTGCTTTGATGGCACCGTTTCGTGAATTAATCATCATGTATACAGGTTTATCCTGCTGACTATAATCTATCTGATAAAGAGCCGACTGATGAGAGGGTGCATACTTCACTTTAATTTCCTCGTCATCGAGGATCACCTCATACTAATAAGGTTTCAACTTTTCATCATCATAGCTATAAGCTACAACCGGACAAAGATTCTCTCCCTGATACGGACTCAGGTTGAAAGCTGAACTTCCACGATGGCTGGTTACAATCAAAGGAAGACCATTCAACTGATCTGTTGTATAGTCCGCCCGTTCGGGATAAGCACGAAGCATACTATTCGGCAGATGAATAGTCGGGAAAGTAGGCACCAGCAAGTGACTGATATTTCCCATGTAAGGATTTACATAGTCAACCGGACCTTTCACGGCAGTTACTTGATTTTGTACTCCACTACAAGCGCCCAACATGGAAACTAAAGCTACAGAAGCCAGGCAATGTGTAATTTTCATAATATAACAGTTTTAGTTTATATTTATTCGTGAAGGCAAATGTAAGACCTAAAGCTTTCCCTTTCGATTAAAAAAGACTTAATAGCCGATTAAAATTGAATAAATAGCTAAATAAGTCTCTTTTTAATAATTATTTCTGTCCTCGTGTCTGTTTTACCACCTGTATTGTTCCATCCGAGTTATAATACAGCTTGTCTACACAGACCGATCGAAGGTTTCCCTGTCCTGAAATAGAGCAGTTATGATAGAAAGCATACCATTCACCTTTATATTCAGCTATAGATCCATGGCTTGTATCGCAACCTGTCGGTTCCAGATAAATGCCCTGATATTTCCACGGCCCCATCGGAGAGTCACTTGTTGCATAATTCAAGCGGTTGGCACCTTTTCCATTATCCGAGTGGTTGTCAGCATACGACATATAGTAAACACCGTCTTTCTTATGCACCCAGGTAGCTTCATGAAAATCTGTCAGTCCTTCCATGTCTCTCAAAGGTTCAGCTATTTCCATCATATTATCTTTCAGTTTGGCTGCCGCACAACGACCGCCACCGCCATAATAGAAGTAAGCCTGCCCGTCATCATCTACAAACACACAAGGGTCAATCATTGCAAAAAGCATTACCCAATCCTTCAATATATCCCTGCACTTCAAAGTCTTTGGCGGGATACTTGCTGGTAGCTACACCGACTTTCCAGGTATTATTCCAGTCATCACCACTCGGATGCGGAAAATAAAAGTAATAAGTACCGTTCTTATATGCACAATCGGGCGCCCACATGAATCCACCGTCTTTACGTCCCCAAGGCACCTGTGAAGAGTTCAGAATTTCACCATGATCTGTCCAATTTACCATATCATCCGTAGAGAATACATGATAGCGGTCCATCAAATCGCACCCACGTGGCGGATCAATGTCATGCGAAGCGTACACATACAAGCGTCCGTCCCATACATGGGCCGAAGGGTCGGCAGTATACATGTGAGTAATAAAAGGATTCGGCCCTAAAGTAACCGTTTTTTGCTTTTGGCTGTTACAACTCATCAATGTGAGCGACAAGGCAGCCAAGGTGATAAAAAAAGTTTTCATACGTATATTTCCTGTTAAATCATATTATCGATTCTATTTAACGCTTCGGCTGTGTTTCCTGAAGAGCAATCTGCTTGCGCAACATTTTACCGGCCTGTCCGGTGAGCCACAGATAATAGTCAGTTTCCAGATCATCATCGATACCTTCAAAAGTGATACCCAATTCTTTTTCTGATTTGCACCAACCATCAGTAGGAGCTGTTACTTTATTCTTCGCCATGAAGACAGTATTCTCAGTGCTTCTTCCGATGCCGTTCATGTCTGAATAAGAAATCTTTTCATTCTTCGGGTTATAAACCACATAGTATTCCACGTCGGCCGCATTACTGGGCACATCACTCTTTCTAAGTACCTTATAAATAGCTGTACCTTCATCTATTTCATCGAACATAGCAATATACAACATCGTACAACCTCTGCGAATGCAGTTATGGAGTTGAGTCCAGAAGAACTTACCTCTTTCGCGGGATCCCCGTTCATAGTAAGGATGCATATTCAAATCCGAAGCACCCGGATAGCAATGAGGTGCATACTGTACTTTGCTTTCTCCAGACTCATTGACATTCTTACACCATTCTATATCCTTACCGACCATGTTGGCAAATCCACCGTCACTACCACCCGTGTTATAACTATTGATATCATTGAAACGACCTACATACCAGGGCATAATTACATCCACACTCTTAATGAGAGCATGCAAGCTAGCTCTTCCGGGAGTATAGGTATCACCTCCGCCGGCACGCCAGTAAGTAGATACACCCAGCATGATACGGTACCCCACTTCTTTCAGTTTGTCAGACAGCTTCTGGATATCCTCATTGCTGTAACCACGTTCAGCAGGATTGAAACCAACCCCCAAAGAGCAATTAGCGGTTTGCCATTCTCGTGCAGATAATATTTCCGTTTGGAGGCATAAGTATCATAGATTGCCTGGGCATCAGCAACGACTTTCTCAAAACGGGCAGGATTATAACCGCCAAGGTCATACATCACCGCAATAGCACGCTGATATTGGTCGGAACCATCCATAGCACTTGCCAATACCTTATCGAAGTGATCCTTACCGTCGGGATTATCAATCACTTCGCCCACAAAACGCTGCATAAATGCACCGTCAATGCCATACTCCTGCATCCACTTGAAATGCAACATCACAGTAGACTTGTCATAAGCACTATACACCTGCGCCGTTCCATCAGGATATTTGAATTCTGTATCATATTTGATTTCATACTCACTCATATCCGGCCAGAGGTCAATACTGTTACGCAGTACACCGGGTTTGAACATATCGTTTTCACGATAGTGATACCACTCCGTATTCTTATGATTCGCATGGCTACAGCCATCGCCCGGTGTACCAAACCACCCTTGATAACCGGTCATCAGCAACCCTTTGTAAGTGGTGTAAGGCTCTCCATCTACATGAATGGGGACATCCGCACGCGGGTCTTCAGGTTCAACAGGTACCTCAGGCTTTTCGGGCTCTAAAGCAGGCGGAATATAATCATCATTACTATCTTTGCAAGAGGCTGTAGTGCATGCCACGAGAGCACAGAGCACTAAATAATATATCTTTTTCAAATTCATCATAGCTTTATTTATTATTGTTCAGTTAAATAGAACCGGGAAAAGAAGCTGTATGCCTCCTCTCCCAGCTGCACCATCATACCAATCTAATTACGTTTCTGTTGTATTTACTTTTGAGGAATTTCAACTTTCACTATTTCCGTATAGTTGCACTTTTGGAAAGTATCGTCAACCCTGGCACCCACACGAACAAAGTAAGTATAACCGGGCTTCACATCCACCTTGAAAGAGAAGATCTTGCTCTTACCATCTTCCAGTTTTTCCAGTTTCTCCCAAGTACTTCTTACCTTGGCAATATAGTTCTTAGCATAAGGTTTCTCGTCATCACTACCCATATCATTATAGTAACTAATGCAATTGCCTTCGCCACAGAACTGATTAAGGCTCAAGAAAGGACGTATATCCAGAATTCGGGGAAGTCCCGCTGTAATAGGAGGAACATCCAGACGGCAGGAGATAGCCAGTGAGTCATCCACCAGTTCCGTCTTCAGATCAATCAGTTTCAGATAAGGAGTTACTTCGAAGTCATGAACAGCCTTTTTTACCAATACCTATACGAATAGTATCGGCAGGCCACCAGGCGCCTTCGGGAACCACGTCATACGTGCCTTTAAACAGTTTCGTATTGTTGAAAGTGCCATCCTGCTTCACAGGAATCGTTTGAGAACCGGGATTAAGACTGAAGCTTTTCTCCCAGATCTTCACCCGTCCTGCACCCTGATCGGCCAGGATATTCTCCCCGTAGTTTTATCTATAATACGTCCAGTGAAGTGAGCGTCGGGTTCATCAAAATTGTCCACTTCCATACAGGAAGTCACAAATAGAGTTAATACTCCAAACAACAGACTATGTTTCAACTTTTTCATATCCATATACAATTTAGTATTAATAACCATCATTACGTATAAGATTCGGATTCTTGCCGATTTCTCCACCCGGAATCTGTTCATAGTACCATTTCTTATCGAACGTAGCCTTACGGGCTACAACCGGCACTTCATTCAAGAAAATCCACTTATTCTCATTAAGTACGTAGTAAGGGAGCAACGTATGCGGTTGTTTACCATCCATAAAGTCAATATCAGCCACTCTCCAACGACGCAGGTCATAGATGCGCAGATTCTCAAAGCAAAGTTCACGTGCACGCTCATCACGAATGTACTGCAAGTTCTCATCTACCGGGAATCCGTATTTCTCCATACCCAGATCTTCCGGATTATTGACCATCTGATGAAGAGTAGCGCCTGCACGCGCACGGACTTCATTAACGTAAGTAAATGCTTCCGCCTTCAACTTATCATCACCGGTTTCCAAACCCAATTCATAAGCGGCCTCTGCCCAGTTCAGTAAAAACTTCACCGTAGCGGAATACCTTCCATGACTGCGAACTTCCAAAAGACCACCTCTAATAGCAAGGTTTGAGTTAGGGTTCGTATATTTACGAATCAATACCCCCATGTAGGAGTATCCTTCATCACCCGTACCTCTGAAACAACCATGCGGACCGGCTACTTTTACGTTCTTCTGATCACCGATATCCTGATACATCTGACTTGCTTCCACATTCTGTGCCGTCACGCGATAGGCGTTCGTATAGTCATTCGTGCTGCCACCGGTTTCCGTAGTTCCGTCAGCCGCCGTTCCGGGATAGCTTTTTGTATACACCAGCCTGAAAATCGAATTTGGTACCCGAACCTTTCTCAGTCATACCCGAGAAGAAGAAGATAGCGCGGGCACGAGGCTCCATCTCGCCCGAGTTCCAGAGGTCCTCCACATTGTCAAAGCGAACAGGCTTGCCTTCCTCGTCGGTCACTGCAGGTATCTCGAACATACGAATAAGCTCCCATGCGGGCTGTATGGTGCAACCCGGAGCACTGATACTCAAGTTACTGCCCTTAGGTAGAATCATTGAATCCCAACTGTGAAACAGCATAGTACCCTGATTATCCTTCAAGGCTATGTAATCACCATACTGTTTGATAAAGATATCCTCTGGAGTATTGTCTTTAAAGAACTGCTCGGCATAGGCAGTTTCCTTGTCACTACCGTCGTTCAGCGCATAACCACCCTCCTTGACAAACTTGCAGGCGTCATAGGCATATTGATAAAATTCCTTAGCCTTTTCAGGAGCAACACCCATAAGTCCTGCATCCACGGCTGGTCCTGTTATTTTGCCATAACTGCCATATTTTGCAGCAGAAGCCGCATAGAGCATAGCGCGGCTCATTAACGCTGCCGCTGCATAGCGGTTGGGACGACTGGCATCTCCCTTGGCAGTAGACATATGATTCATGGCATATTCCAGATCATTGTGAATAAACATCCAACAATCATACTCTGTGCTACGAGGCAATTGCAATTCAGCAAGCGGTGCTTTCGGATCGAGTACCTTGTCCACAATGGGCACACCTCCATAGCGCTTCACCAGTCCAAAGTAGTAAAAAGCCCGCAAGAAAAAGGCCTCAGCATAAAGATTTTCGTATGTTTCTTCATTATAGTATTCCTTGTAATTCGGAAATTGTTCCATGAAATTATTAATGTCACGGATGCGGTCGTAAGGCCAATATCCCCAACCGTCACCATAGGAAGTGGTACGTCCGGTAGCCTCCATAGCTGCGGATGCAGGACTCGCTTTCTGCGCACCCCACTGATTCGCTTCGTGCCAACCAGCCGCACAGACTGTGCCGAAGCCATTGTGTTCACCATTCATCGCAAAGTTGAAGTCTTCAATCGGCAGGTCCTGGAAAACCATGGCCCAGTATTTCTGCAGACCACTTTCGGATTTCATCAACACATTTTCATAGATCAGACCTTTGGGTTCCAAGTCTAAATCATAACAAGATGACATCGTCAGGCCTAATGCTGCTGCTACAAATATATATTTGATCTTTTTCATGTTCTATCCTCTCGTATTAGAATTTAATTGTTGCACCAATATTGAATGTACGGTTTACCGGGTAGTTGTAGAACAAGACACTCTTTTTATTGGGATCTTCGTTCGCACCGCCCTTTTCTCCCGGACGCTCCGGATCTATATTATCCAGTCCGGTAAAAGTCAAAAGATTGTAAGCATTGAAATAAACGCGAAGATCTTTAATACCTGCCTTAGCCAACCATGTCTTAGGCAAGGTATAGCCCACTTCAAAGTTTTCAAACGAATATATGAAGTATTCTTAATGCCCGTGCTACCCGTATTAAAACTATGTCCGGTAGCCGGATAGAGACCGGATACCCACTTAGTATTCGGATTCCACGGATCGTCCGTCGGTTTCTCCGTATGCCAGCGATCTTCGTAAATATTCAGTACAGCAGCACCGTTGAATGGTCCTACCTCAGTAAAAACTTCACTATAGGAACTGTATACACCAGCTGAACCTTGCCAGTTCATAGAAAGATCGATACCTTTCCAAGCAGCCCCCAGTGTGATACCGTAGTTGAATACCGGCAAGTTGAAGGTAGCCATCGGATGTCTATCCGAATCGTCTATAATACCGTCACCATTCCAGTCCTTGTAATAGTAGTCACCTGGCAAGGTACCTTGACCGTAATTCGCACCTGTTGTACCATGATAACGGATATCATCGTAACTGCCGAAACGTCCACCTTCCTCATAAGTAAACCAAATATCCTTATTACGACCGGAAACATCCCTGCGATACCAGTTATCCATAGAATTGGAAGCTTGACTATCGGAATGATAATCCCAACGATTCTTGGTCGCACTGATTTGTCCGTTTACCCAATAAGTAACTCCTGCCACTCTGTTGCGGTGCCCTAAGCTGATTTCCCAACCAAAGGTTTCATCACTTTCCTTATTCTCTTGCGGAAGGGAAGCGCCTACAATGCCAGGGATCTGTGCAGAAGAAGTAGCCAACAATCCATCACGTTTACGCTTGAATACTTCAAACGTACCACTCAGTTTCTGGTTCCAAAGGTCAAAGTCTACGCCAAGGTTATAAGTCTTGGCTGTATACCATGTCAAATCCGGATTAGGAATAGATGTTGCCGAAACACCGGAAATCAGAACTCCATTATAAACATAGCCCAATTTACTGGGATTAAGTTCATAAGCTACAGCAGTCTGTGGATAGGTATTGGCGCTACCATCATCACCCATTTCACCGTAAGAAGCACGAATCTTCAAGTTACTGAGGAATGGTACCCACTCTTTCATAAAGGCCTCTTCGCTGACACGCCAGCCTGCAGATACAGCAGGAAAGAATCCCCAGCGAGAATTTTTCGGGAAACTGGAAGAACCATCATAGCGAAAAGAGAAGTCCACCATATAACGACCTTTATAGTCATAATTGAATCTACCTACCAAAGCCTGACGAACCTTGTCGCCCGCAAGACCTGCACCTACAATCTGATTACTTTTCTCACCATATATCAGATATTCCCCATCCAACTTCATAATCGCCTGTCCATAGAAATTATCCCACTCATTATACTGCTCTTCAAACAATATCAAGCCCCCACATTGTGATCGCCGAACTTATTGGCATAGTTCAAAGAGAGCTGCATTACGGTACCATGGCTGGGATCAGTTCCCCGACGTAGATAACTGTCAGCATTACGGTCATAAGTCTTCATCTCTCCACCTACCATTTCATACAATTGATAGGCGCGTTTGTATTCCGTATTGTTCGATGAATTGTAATCATAGCTATAGAAAGCTTTAGCCTGTAAGCCTTTCACACCGGGAATATCATACGCCAATGTCAGCGAACCATTGAAGTTTGTACGCTTCTCTCTGCGGTAACCGGTGAAACGACTGTCGGTAGTAGCCACCGGATTATCATTGTCAGAAAGTTCCGAGTCGTAACTGGGTAGATCATGATCCCCATTCAGCCAAGCCTGTGAAGTAGGCCGCAAAGTCCACGCCTTCTTGTAGACCGTCCACATGTCAGTAAACGGTTGATTCTTCTCGTCCATATAGCCGCTCAATTGTACGGTAGCCTTCAATCTGTCAGTGATTTTAGCATCCACGTTACTGCGGAAGTTCCAGCGATCATAGTTCAACGAACCGCTCTTGTAGGAACCTTCCTGCTTCATATAGCCCAAATTAAAGAAATAGCTTATCCTCTTCGAACCACCATCCACACTAATGTTATATTGTTGTTGCGGTACATTATTATCAAACAGTTCGTCGGCCCAGTTGGTACCTCTATTGTTCTTGGAACTATATTCCATCATCTGCTGCCATGTATATTTCGGCGAGGTACGACGGGGATAGTTAGTGCCAAAGTCATTATAAGACTTCTCGTTGATCAACAACATGTGGTTGGCTGCAGAAGCTGTTTCAGGCATATATAGAAACTGTTGCCAGCCATAGTTGGCAGAAAAAGTAATATCAAACTTACCATCACTGCTTTCTCCACCATGCTTGGATGTTACCAATATAACGCCATTGGCAGCACGAATACCATAAATGGAAGCAGAAGCATCTTTCAATACAGATACCGATTCTATTTCATTAGCATCCATACGTGAGAAATAGCCCTTGTCACGAGGAATACCATCAACCACGATCAACGGCTCACCCAAACCACGGATATCGATGGCATTATCGAACTCACCGGGTTGTGAACTTTTCTGTGTAATACGCACACCGGGTATTTTTCCGGAAAGCATATTCACCACATTCTCATTCTTAGTCACGGCAATTTCCTTATTATTAACAGCTGAGACTGCACCTGTCAAAGTCGCTTTCTTCTGCGTACCGTAACCTACAACTACTACTTCTTCCAGTGTCTTGCTATCTTCCTGCAAAGTGACTTTCAATACGGTATTAGCTGCCGAGACTACAGCATCCAGATAACCGATAAAGGTAATTGTCAGTTTATCTTTGGCAGAGGCTTCTATCTTGAACACACCGTCTATATCAGTGATTGTTCCTCGGGTAGTACCGCTCACCCGTATGTTTGCTCCGATAACCGGCTCGCCCGTATTATCGATGACGGTTCCCTGAACCATCCGGTTCTGAGCCGACATAGGCAATGCCGTCAGGAGGCATAGAAGTGCAATCATCATCGTTCTCCATGAAAAACATGCACTTCTTTTTTATTTTATTAGAATTATAATGTTTCATGCTTAGATTTTCTGTTCATTAAAGAAATCTTCATTTTTTAGTGATAAGAGGTGTACCCGTCGCTTGTACAGGGGTACCACCTCTTAAAGTTTACTTAGAGGAACCTTAAGGCTTGGGAGCCGGCATTGTTGCACCTTCCGGAGCCACACGACGGTTGATAAAGAGCATGCCTAACTGGTCTGCACCTGCTGCATGGAGCGGTTTCACACCGTAAGCATATTCATAACCAGCATCGAAAGCAATGCGGAGCCCATAACCTGTATAGCTTTCAGGGAAGTTGAAGTCACCGGTCTTTTCATCCATTGTGAAGTCACCGAAGCCCCATTCCTTTATATTGTTATAGAAACCTACCGGATCGTTGATGTATTCATTATATTGTCCCATCCAGCCGTCATAGCCATAACCTTCACCAGCATCATAAGTCTTGCCGTTGACATCTGTATATTTTCCATCAATACCCAAAGAAGCCGGAACATAGACAGCAAAGCCACGGAAAAAATAATAAATGCCACGACAACCTTCCGCATACTTTTTGGCAAGATCCCCCATTTCCAACGTTGATCCATTATTGAAAATCAACTCTTCATCACCCATTTTTTATACTATACTTCAGCCAATTAGGAAAGAATCCATCTGCTCCATTATGAATGGTAGGGATATCCGTCTCATATTTAGAAAGAGCCCTCGGGAAGTTCAGCTTTCCTGCCCCCAGTGGTTGAGCTTTTTCTGTACCACCCCACTCTGCTTCGTAGTTACCGACCAATCCGTTTGCTGTGAAATCCACATCAGCCAGTTCATCAACAATAACCACATAAATCTTAGCTTTCACTACGTCGTCAGCAACCACATTCACCAAGAATCCCGGACGCTCTTCATTATCATTGAAACTGGTTCCCGGCCTTGTACTGAATTTCCAAGTACCATCGGATTTTAAACTCTCCTTAAGCATATCCACTTTCTCCTGTGCTTTTCCACCCGGTTGTTTACTACTGCTGGCAACTATGAATTCAACCTTATCAGGAAGTTCTGAGAATAGATTATTGAAATTCAAAGTTCCCAACAGGTCAAGACCGTTTATAGTCATTTCCTTGAAACCGTCGGCTAAATCTCTCGGGGCGTAATCAGCCTTGATGGTAACACCACCTAGATCTTCGGCTACAGCCGAAAAATCATCAGCCACTTTCACATTGAAGTAATTTGAACCGATGACCGTTCCTCTGAACTTCATTTGCAGAGATACAGCATACATCTTTCCAGCTTCCGCTTCACCCAACGCCTTAATGGGAACTACAATGAAACCACCATCCAGACTTGCCGCACCATTAACCTTAAATTGCTCGCCATCAGCTGCACGAGTTAACACATGAGACTCAGCAATCGTAAATTCTGCACCTTCTATACTTGTTAGAGCTGGTCTTGGCAGGAATTTTACAATTGCGCCAGTATTGCCAATCTCTACAATGCCATCTATTGTTTCGGGACTATAGATTAAAGAGTTGACAGCAGAACCCAATGGGAGTTTATATTCTGTACCATTTACATTGATGATGGCTTCCGTATCAGTCATTGTAACGGAAATATTACCTCCACCCGGTTTTATCACAATTTTTTGTCCATCACTCAACGACAACGTATAAATACCAGTTTTCTCGTCCAACTTGACTTCTACAATACTTGCACCAGTCTTCAAAGCCTTATCTAAATCAGCTTTCAAATCGCCAATAGCCGTTTCTACCACTGATACTCTTGATTTAAGATCATCAATATCATCATCATTATTACATGATATAAAGGTTCCCTGTTGACAGAACCATTGCTCCGCACAGGAGCACTTTGATAAATTGCTTATTCATAATAATTAAATAGAAGTTATTAAATAAATATAGAATTTGATTGTTTCCAGAATATTCTTTCAGTATTCAACTGAAATGACCTCTTATAGATTTCCGGTGGAAGTCTATACCTACCTTTCATTTGATTAAGTAACTTGTGTCTTTCCATAATTAATAATTTATTAAATTTAAAATTAACTTCAGCGATTATTCCTCATCACATTTAAGAGGATTACATCAGGTGAAGGGCACTTTACGCATAGTTGTGCATTTTTCATATTTATTAAACTCGAGTTTTAAAATTCTATGAGGCAAAAAGTATGCCTATACCGTTAATATTCTCTAAAAAGACATTAATAGAAGAGGCTTTTTTATCAAAAAAGAAGGGTTCAACAGCTTTTTAACGCTTCCACATTAAAAAAGAATATATAAATAGATTAATTGAAAAAAATGTAGCTTACAAACTCGTATTCGTCAATTACGAATACGAGTTTTAAGCTACAATACACAATTTTATCCGATATGGATAGCCCTTTTATGAATTAAAAGTCACCAGCTCCTACACCATTTTCATTAAAAGCAATGATAGAAAAATAATATTCTGAATCCCTATTGAAATAGCGGGCCTCATATTGATTATCGTAAACCACCATTGAATGGGTAAGTTTTTTCTTTCTGTGTTCCCCAACGTAAAATGTATCCTGTTACATCTTCTTGAGAATCCCATACAAAACGGTAGATACGTTTGTCATTCTCATCACGCGTAGCCTGGAAACCTGTTACGGCAACGGGTACTTTACCATCACCTTGCCCGAAGATACGCAAATCAAATAAAGAGAAAGAGCCTTCCATATCTTTTGAATTGCAGATTTTCAGGTATTGCATTTTCGCTGGTGTAGCCAGAGTATGTAATTTGTGAGGAGCATCTTGCTGATTCTTTTCTTCATCTACCAGACGAGTCCATTTATTTCCATCTACCGACCCTTCAATATAATATTGATATACCACTGGTCCATGAGGAGCATGGATATTGAAATTATGATCTGCAAAATTAACCTGAATAGCCTTCACATCCATAGGCTCGCCAAGATCAATTTGTAACCATTCACCTTTGTTACCAGTCTGTGCAGCCCACCAGGTCTCGACTTGCTCATCATTAGCCAATTCCGGTCCGTAACCTTCAAGAGAAGAAGATGCAGCTACTTTCTTCTTATACGAAAGTAGATTCCACCCCATGTTGATATCTCCTTTTTCGAAGTCTACTTTCCTGTCGGGAATACAGAAGGGATAATCTGCAAAAGTAGTAAGCGCATACATACCGTATTTATCAGAAACAACTACCGGGAATAATCCCAAACGACGTTCGAACCAGTGACGAACAGAGATAGTCATGGAAGCTACATGCCAGTAATTTCCATATTTATCCTTGAAGGTATGTCCATGTCCGGCACCACCAATAAAACCACTAGGTTTGAAAGAGAAAGGATTATCTTCTACATACTCAAAAGGCCCTAACGGATTATCGCCTACATAGTTACCATCACCATAAATACGGTATTGAGTACCGGGAGCAGCATACTGTAAGTAATACCGTCCATTATGCTTCAGCACACACGGACCTTCATTCCAGCCTTGGCGCGATTCTTCATTATTCTTACCGGGAACTTCCCAACCATATTTATCACAACTATGATGTATCAAAGCTTTAGGTTCACCGATAGCGCGGAAACCATCTTTGGGATCCACTTCTACTCCCATTATCGGATCTACATCCGAACATCCCCAATAAAGATAAACTCTTCCATCATCATCTTTAAAGAATGCCGGATCATGTTGAGGATACTCAAATTTTGTATCTACTTCCTCCCAAGTATCTTTTTCCGGATGAGCATTCTTATAAATTCGGGTATTTCCACTGGAAGCGGTAAAGTAAAGTGTATCACCATAAACAAGAATTGTAGGCGCATAATCCTCCATAGTCGGAATAGTTGTACAAGGAATATATTCCCACTTTGCCAAGTCTTCGGAGCGCCAATAACCACCGGACTTGGAAGCAAACATATAATAATATCCTTTAAAATATTCCAGTACCGGATCGGCAGCTTCACGCCGTGACTCTTCATTCGGTTGGAAACGATAATTCAAATCAATAGGATTTGTCACAATCCGATCACTATTAACCGTAGTCCGTTGTTCCGAAGCACAACTGGCCAACAAGCCTGACAGCAAGGCTATACTAACTAATTCCGCAATGCTTTTCATGGTAGTTTTATATTAAGTTTCTTTCCTTTATACTCCACATTCACAGTATACGATTCATTATCCAATCCCAATCCTTTCAGATTATCTACAACAACGATACGGAAGTTACGATTTTGCAACATACCATCATAGCTACCCTGACGAGGATGGATAGTTAACTGCCTATCCTTGTCACTCCACGTCATACGGACAGTGGTATATTTACCTTTTTCGTAATTATAGTTATCATCCTCGTCTTCATATAAGGTAAATTCCCCATCGGCACCCGGATAGATGCGAACCTGTAGATCATCCCATGACTTCTCGGTTGCAAACTGAACGGAAGGCCCGGCAGGAATGATGGAACCTGCTTTCACATATAATGGGATGATATCAATGGGAGCTTCACGAATAATCTCCTGCCCGCCCTTTTGCTTTTCACCTGTCCAAAAATCAATCCATTGCGTACCTTCAGGCAGATACAGGGAGCGTCTCTTTACTTCACTTATTACCGGAACTACCAATATGGACTTTCCAAACATATACTCATCGCCTATATCTGTAACCTTTTTATCTTCCGGAAAGTCAGAGAACAAAGCACGCATCAGACTTCCACCATTAGAAGTAACCTCCCATGAGGTTGAATAAATATAAGGTAATAATCGATAGCGAAGATTAATCATTTTCTCTTGCGCATCGAAAGCCCAGTATCCACGTTCACCAAACATAAATATTTCACGGGGAGTGTTTGTGCCATGCGAACGCATCATTCCCGTAAAAGCTGCAAACTGCATCCAACGCACATACAATTCATGGAATGCCGGATCTTTCACACCTTCCGGAAACTTTCTGCCAGAAAAGAAACCACCAATATCAGAATTCCAATAAGGAATACCTGTCAATGAGACATTCAAGGCTGCCGGAATCTGATTACGCAACACATCCCAATCAGAAACAACATCACCGGACCATGCCTGGGCGGCATAACGTTGCTGACCTGCAAAAGCAGAACGAGTCAGAATAAAAACGCGTTTATCGGAAGTCTCCTGTCTTTGATGATCATAAACGCCGCCCACGCTTACAAGTGGGAAAGCATTACGCACTTTACGGAAAGAGCCCAGATAAGTTTGAAAATCCAAGTCTCCTTCTTTCACCGGACTATGTTCCGGTTCGGTTGCATCCAGCCACCAACCATCCATTCCGATGCTGAACATATTTTTATTCATATATTTCCAATAGATATCTCTCGCTATGGGATCATAAGTATCATATACCTTCACACCATTATCCTGCGGAAAAGTTTCATGTATCATCAACTTGTTCAGAGCTTTCAAATCAGCATAGATTCCGGTAGCGGGTCCAAAAGAAGGCCACACTGAAATAATGGCATGGGCATTCAGATGGTGCACCTCTTCCATCATTTTCTTTGGATCGGGAAATTTCGGATTACGAAATTCTACCGCATTCCAATCTTTATGGTCTTCTCCCCAATAACGCCAATCCTGAATAATGCCATCCAGAGGCACCTTCAGGTCACGATATTTCGCAACAACGCCAACCAGTTCATCCTGGCTGACATATCGCTCTCTTGATTGCCAAAAACCGAATGTCCAAAGTGGAAACATGGGAGCCTGTCCTGTTAATTCACGCAATCCAGCCACTACTTTATCTGCTCCACCGCCATAAACAAAGTAATAATCGCACAAATCACCAACCTCCGAATCAAAAAGTCATTCCTTGTGCATTGTCTGTAAAAGTGGTAGGAGAATAGTTATCCCAAAACAACGCATAGCCTTTGATGGAATGGACCAAAGGAATACATATTTCCGTATTCGCCTGTTGCAAGAAAAGAGTTTGATTACGCTGATTCATCTTTCCCTGCTGGTGCTGTCCCAAACCATAAATAGCCTCATCACTATCCAACAAGAAAGTTTGGCGAATCCGATATGTAGAATTACCTGCATCATTGAAAGAAGTGAAACCTGTGGAGGAAGGTTTTTCTGCCAACAATTCCTTCCCGTCTTTAGTCGCAAAGCGAACCTGGTTCTGAATGATATCCAGCAAAACGGTCAGTTCGGAAGTAGTAAGTATTACCTGATTAACATACTGCGGACTTGTTCCACCGACAGAAATCTTAAACTCGCCTTTCTCCACAACCCTGTCCATATGGTCGTTAAGCAATGAAATCTGATAAGGAGTAAGTTCAAAATTTACGATTTTTGACTCACCCGGCTTCAAATGAATGCGCGTAAAGTCCTTTAATTCCATTACACGTGTCTTCACACTTGCATACATGTCCGTTACATACAGCTGCACAACTTCATCACCTTCGCGCTGACCGATGTTCTTGACCGTTGCCTCAACAGCAACATTACCATTCTCTTTCTCAGCAATTTTGAGTCCGGAATATTCGAATTGTGTGTAACTCAAACCGTAACCGAAGCTGTAAAGCGGATAAAACGGCATATCTGAATACTCATAGCGACGGCCAGAAGTCTTGAAGTTATAGTAAAGCGGCAGCTGTCCTACATGGCGTGGGAATGTCATCGGCAGGCGA
>VOFD01000470.1_pt1 | contig 32000 bp, 35 predicted proteins | sample 5384101 | NCBI WGS metagenome assembly VOFD01 (sample SAMN12384723, study PRJNA508395) | human gut metagenome | isolation source: healthy gut C | host: Homo sapiens
ACATCACCTTTGGCAGCCTGTATTTTGAAATTTCCATCCATATCAGTGATAGTACCATTTGAAGTTCCTTTTACCAGAATACTAACTCCGATCAATGGTTCTCCTTTTGAATCGGTAACAGTACCACTCGCCATAATTGGAGTTTTTTTTCTGCTGATCTTCTTTATTACTCTTTGCAGAAAGTACAATATGATTATCTACTATTGAAAAACTGACATTAACTCCTCTGAACAACTGATTCATTACATTATTCAGAGATTCTTTTGTTACCTTGATGGATACGATGCGATTTATATCGACATCATTTGTGTTATAGACTACTGACATTGAGGTTTGTCTCTCAACTTCTTTCAAAGCAGTATTTAAGGGTACTTTTGATAGATTAAGAGTGATCGTTCGTTCTTGCCCATAAACTGAAGCAAAACACGAAGCCAACAAAAGGAAGAATAACAAGTATGAGAACTTGTGTTTTATAATTTCTTTCATCTTATTCTTTTTAATTAGAAATAGTTTTTAGGGAGTTTAATTAGGAACGGTAACTAAAATTACCGTTTTCACACAAAGGTTTCATGTATCTCTGTTTCTCATAATTAATAAATTTAAAGGTTACACTTAAAATAAATTCCATAAGCGCTTATTCAATAGTAATACATTCTATGTTGTAACCTTACTAAACGAAGATAGGATTTTTTTTGAAAAAATAATAGAAGCAAATTCCTAATTGAAAAATAAATACTCAAATATTTGATAAATAGAATCTTATGTACTTATTAAAATCAGGCTGATTTATTACATTTGCATACATTTTGCATACAAATCATGTATATTTCAGTTAATGTATAGATATAAACATTCATTTTATGTTCAAATATTCAAGAGATGGAGTCTCTGTATTAACCATATTAGATACCAGAAGAGTGAAAAAAGAGCGGGTTGTTTCCTATTAAAGTTCAAGTGGTATTCAGAAGAAAACAAAAGTATTACTCAACAGGAAAGGAACTTTCAAAAGAAGATTGGAACAGACTGCTAAAAGCGAAAAGCAGGTTATTGACAGAGATACGAAGTGATATAGAAAGTAGTTTTTCTAATGTAAAACAGCACATTAATGAACTAATACAAAAGGGTGAATTTAATATTGAGACTTTAAGTATTAGGTTAGGAAGACAAATGAAAGATATGAACCTGCATAGTGCTTTTAATCTGAAAATGAAAGAACTAAAAGACAATGAGCAGGCAAGTACTTATCTAAGTTATCAGAGTGCACTAAAAAGTTTAGAGAGTTTTGGCGGAACATATATTCCTTTAGAAAGAATTACAGTAGATTGGCTCAAACGATGTGAGCGTTTCTGGCTTTCAAAAGGAAAGAGCTATTCAAGCATTAGTATTTATTTCAGAGCTTTAAAGTGCATACTAAATCGTGCTATACAAGATGGCATATTAAAAGAATCATCATTTCCTTTTGGAAAAAAATAAATATGAGATTCCTGAAGGCTGTGGACGTAAATTAGCACTCACTCTTGCTGATAAAAAAAAGTAATGTCCTATCAAGATGGAACAAAAGATATAGAAGAGTTTCGAGATCTATGGGTATTTTCTTATTTATGCAATGGTATCAATTTCATGGATTTACTATTTCTTCAGTATTCAAATATTGTAGATGGAGAGATATGCTTTGTACGTTCTAAAACTTCGAGGACAGCTAAACATAGTAAAGAAATACATGCAATAATAACTCCGGAAATGTGGAATATCATTCATAAATGGGGGAATCCTAGAATTAATCCACAAACATATATCTTTAAATACGCTGACGGAACAGAAAATGCGTTTGAAAGAGTTAGGCTAGTGAGGCGTATTGTTACTAAATGCAATAGAAGACTCAAAAAAGATAGCTCAAAATACAGGGATTTCTCAATTAACAACCTACACCGCTAGGCATTCATTTGCAACAGTTCTAAAACGTGCAGGTGCTAAGACTTCTTATATTTCAGAAAGTTTGGGGCACTCCAATTTAGCTGTCACAGAGAACTATCTAGCCTATTTTGAGAAAGAAGAAAGAATAAGAAATGCTCAATTGCTTACCGACTTTAATATTTAAATTAGAATAGTGCATGCAAATTGTATGTACATTCTTTATTTTCTCTAGTTTTTTCAATACAACAATTTGTGAAAAAAAACAGAAGAGATAAATGGACTTTTTATATTCATTTTTAATTACAGAAAAATCATGTTATATATCAATTAGACAGTTTTACGTCAAATTTTATAAATAAGCCATTTGCATGATGATAATGTTTATAAAGTCTATAAGTATCTGTTCTACATTTTACTTACTTGAAGCATAGCTTTAGGGAACGAAAAGCTATGCTTTAGGTAGGCTAAAGCTATGCTTTGGAGAATTGGTAAAACAATATTTGATTTTCCTACATATATGTTTTTTCTATCCCCTTCACCTTTTCTGAACACCCGGTGACTAGGCCGTTTATGGGTGAAGGGGGGACTCTTCATCGTTACATTCATATCGAAAGAATGTTGTAACAGTACTTTCTAAAATCATTGCGTTAATTGTAAAAAAAACACTGTGATGTTTTTTACAATCATCCCAATGTTTAAAAAAACATCCCAATAAAAAATAATCTATGAGCATATTTCATTTCAAGTAAGGTGAAAGAATCGCCTTTCACCCGTAAACGTCCTGTTTATCGGGAGTCCGGAAGAAAGGTGAAAGATAATAAATATTATTGGTGGTGATGAATTGTAGAGACAAGACACTGCAATCATATGCATAATGCTGTTTAATTTTGAACAATTACTTATTGATAAATAATAAAGGTGTTATATATTTTATTCCCTAATCATAATAATGCACAGTTTCTCCCAAACAATCACGCTTGCCAATGCTCAACCTCTGAAAATCTCAATGGGTGAAGATACAAAAAGTGCTGGATGAAGTAGTTGTTACAGCATTAGGTATCAAGCGTGAACAAAAGGCATTGAGTTACAACGTGCAACAGGTGAAAGGGGATGAGTTGACTACAATCAAGGATGCCAACTTCATGAATTCCTTGGCAGGAAAGGTAGCCGGTGTACAAATCAACTCCTCTGCAGCAGGTGCCGGTGGAGCCGTTCGCGTAATTATGCGTGGAACAAAATCGTTGGTGAAAGACGATAATGCCCTTTACGTAATAGACGGTGTCCCGATGTTTAATGTAAATTCTGGCGCAGAAAGTGGTGGTACGATGACAACTCCTCCGGGAACAAACAGTGTGGCGGATATTAATCCGGAAGATATAGAAAGCATGAGTCTTCTGACAGGTCCTTCTGCAGCAGCACTTTATGGTTCGAGCGCAGCGAATGGAGTTGTATTGATTACTACAAAGAAAGGAGTGACAGGAAAAGTAAAAAGTAACTTATAGCAACAGCACTACTTTTTCTACTCCTACTTTCCTGCCTAAGTTTCAGAATACTTACGGTAACACTTCCGGTGACAGCCAAAGTTGGGGAAAGAAACTGGAAACACCCACTTCTTACGACCCTGCTGATTTCTTCAACACTGGAGTCAATGAGATTAACTCTTTTACCTTTACAACCGGCACGGAAAATAATCAAACATACGCTTCTGCTGCCACAACTAATTCTACGGGTATTCTCCCGAATAACTCCTACAATCGCTACAACTTCTCTATTCGCAACACGGCGAAATTCTGGAGAAACAAGCTGACTCTTGATGTAGGTGCACAATACATTATCCAGAATAATAAGAATATGGTAGGAAACGGAGAATATTATAATCCGCTACCCTCTCTCTATTTATTCCCCAGAGGAGAGAATTTTTGAAGAGATACAGATGTATGAACGGTATGACGAAGCACGTAATATCATGGTTCAATACTGGCCGGACAATATCTTCGGAACTTCACTGAATATGCAAAATCCATACTGGATTATGAACAGGATGAATAATACGTCGAACAAGAGACGCTACATATTCAATACCAGTTTGAAATGGGACATCACTAGCTGGATTAATATCATCGGCCGTGTGAAGGTGGATAATCAGGACATGGATGTTTACAGAAAACTTTATGCAAGTACCAATGCGACTTTTACCGAAGGTAGTAGCAAAGGTTTTTACCGTCATGAGAAGCAGAACAACCGGAATATCTATGCCGATGCCATTGCGAATATTTCAAAGAACTTCTGGAAGATAAATTGTCGCTCAATGTGAACTTGGGTACTTCGCTGAACGACACCCGCACGGATGTTCTTTACTACTCCGGAGGATTGAAAACGCTTCCGAACTTCTTCCATATCGGAAATATCGCCATACCTTCTTCCAAACGTGGAGAAACTGCCTGGCACGAACAAGTGCAAAGTGTGTTTGCCAGTGCCGAAGTGGGATGGAACCATAGCATTTATCTCACGGTAACCGGAAGAAACGACTGGGATTCACGTCTAGCAAGGACTTCAAAGACCTCTTTCTTCTATCCTTCTGTCGGATTGTCCGCCGTCATCAGTGAGATGGTGAAGATGCCGGAATTTATTTCATACGTGAAAGTACGCGGTTCGTGGGCGGAAGTAGGTTCGGCACCGGAGCGTTTCCTTACCTTGAAACAGTATTCTTATGATGATCAGAGAGATACGTATGTATATCCCAGCAGCCATTACAACACCGACTTGAAACCAGAGAATACGAAATCATGGGAAGTGGGTTTGAATACAAAGTTCCTGAAGAACAAGATTAATCTGGATTTCACCTGGTATCGTTCTAATACCTACAATCAGACTTTCTATGTGGAAGCATCCGCTTCTTCCGGTTATAAAACAACCTTATCCAAACCGGTAACATTCAGAATGAAGGTATAGAGATGGCTTTGGGATATAGCGATACGTATAATAAAGATTGGAGATTCTCTACCAATTTCACTTATACAATGAATAAGAATAAGATTAAACGTCTCTGGCTAACGGGGCTCTTAATCCGGATACGGGCGAACCTATCAAGATGGATTATCTGTCTAAAGGAACATTGGGCGCGGGTGGCGGTCCCACTATCCGACTGTCCGAAGGAGGAACGATGGGCGACCTTTACACGAACCAGCGTCTTCGCCAGTCGCCAAACGGTTATATCTGGGTAGAATCGGATGAAGTGGCACTTGAAACTACTGAGTATAAGAAGATTGGCACGATTCTACCTAAATTCCATTTAGGCTGGACGGGCAGCATCGGATGGAAAGACCTGAATCTGACATTTGCCTTTACCGGTCGTTTCGGAGGATTGGTTGTATCGGATACGCAAGCTTACCTTGACAAATACGGAGTTTCGGAAGAATCGGCGAAAGCGCGCGACAGAAATGACGGAAAAGGAATACCTGTCAACAGTGGTTATGTGTCTGCCCGCAATTATTACGATCAAATATCCAATGCTATCGGTACTTATTATACTTACAGTGCGACTAATATCCGCCTGTCGGAATTGAGTTTAAGTTACAACCTGCCGAAGCAATGGTTCAACAATAGAGTCGGGATGACGGTGGGATTTACAGGCAAGAACTTGTGGATGATTTATTGCAAGGCTCCTTTCGACCCGGAGAATACAGCATCTACTTCCAATACTTTCTACCAGGGTGTAGACTACTTTATGCAACCGAATACGCGTAACTTGGGATTTAATGTCAAACTTTCATTTTAATGGACATGAAAAGATTAGGAAAATATATGATACTAAGTGTGACTGCCGCTGCATTGCTAGCCGGTTGCACGGGGAAAATTTGAAGATTACAACACGAACCCCTATGGTCCCACCGACGGTGACATGAAAGGAGATAACGTGGAAACTGGTGTGCTTATTCAAAGCATGACACCGGCTATCGTGCAGGGAGGCCAGAATGATTCGCAGATGATTGACCAGATGATTGGTCTGGAATATGGCGGACATGCTGCTATGATTCAACCCCCGCAGGGAACGAACTTCCAGACTTACAATCCGGCTATCGGCTGGGTAGGTGCTCCGTTTACGACTATCATGCCTCAGATTTACACCAACTATTTTAAGATTAAAGAAAAGACCGAGGGGAAAGGTGTAGTATATTCTGGGCTCAAATCATCAGAGTGGCTGCTTCGATAAAGGTTAGCGATTGCTATGGTCCCATTCCTTATTCCAAAGTAACGGGTAGTGAATATACGGTAGCGTATGATTCGATGGAAGAGCTGTATATAGCTATGTTCAAGGATTTGACGGCTGCTATCGAGACATTGAAAGGAGCTGTGGCAGCAAATGCAGACTTCTCTTCGTTGAAAGATTTTGATTATATCTATCAGGGAGATTTCAATAAATGGGTGAAGTATGCCAATTCATTGAAGTTGCGCATGGCCATCCGTATTGCTAACGCACCGATGACGAAAGGCGATGCAAATCTGGCGCAGAAGATGGCTGAAGAGGCTGTAAGTGATGCTACGGGTGTGATGACTACCGTAGGAGATGCAGCATATAGCACGTTCTCTGACGGAATGAATCCTTTTACCGTGCGGAATATACCCGGAATAACGGTGGTGAATTTAGAGCAAGTGCCAATATCACTTCTTATATGGAGGGGTATAATGACCCGCGCAAAACTATCTATTTTGATAAAGATAGCAGAAGCGGCTACAGAGGTGTGCGCAATGGTATAGATATGAATCAGTCCAAGCGTGCTACTTGTCTCAACTATTCCCGGATAAGATTGCAAGAGGGGGGAACCTTTGCTTGTGATGTCAGCCTCTGAGGTATGTTTTTGAGAGCGGAAGGAGCTTTAAGAGGATGGAATATGGGTGGTCAGACAGCCCAACAGTATTATGAGCAAGGCATCCGGGTGTCTATGGAAGAGAAGAAAGCCACGTTGGGCAACTATCTAAGTTCTACTGCACATCCGGTAGATTATGCGGATTATGAACAATCCTACAAGTATAGTGCTATGTCTACTGTTTCTCCGAAGTGGGATACGGCTGCCGGATTTGAGGAGAACCTGGAACGCATCATCATTCAGAAATGGATTGCCACTTATCCGAGCGGATGGGAAACATGGGCGGATATTCGCCGGACGGGCTATCCAAAGTTTTTCCCTATCGTGGATAATAAGAGCAATAGTACGGTAAGTTCGAGCCGGGGAATGCGCAGATTACCTTTCCCGGAATCGGAGAAGAACACGAATACTGCCAATGTGGAGGCTGCCGTTGCCATGCTGGAAGGTTCGGATACTGCGGCAACCGACCTTTGGTGGGCTAAGAAAGATTAACCTTTAAATTAAAGAATGGAATATGAAAACAATAAAAAAAGATGATATATGTTGCAGCAATAATCTGCTTTTTTCTGCCAAGGATTCTTTTATTCAGCATGTAGTGACTGGACGGAGATGGAGGCAAAGGATTATTGGGAGGAACCACATTCGAGCAATATTATAGAGATTTGAAAGAGTATTTTAAATCACCTCACAGGGTGATGTTCGGATGGTATGGCAACTGGATAGGAAAAGCCGGCTCCTCCATGCAGAATGCTTTGTGCGGACTGCCGGATAGTGTGGATTTCGTAAGTCTCTGGTTGTGTTGGGGAAATCTGACACCTGCACAGCAGGCTGATTTGAAAGACTTTCAGGCAAAAGGTTCAAGAGCTGTGCTCTGCTGGCGTGCGGGTGATATCGGAGATAATCTGACGCCCGGTGGAAACGCTCGTGACAATAAAGAGAAGTTTTGGGGAATTGTACCAGACGATGAAAACAGCTATCTGGAAGCCGCAAAGAAATATGCTTTGGCTATTGTGGATACTTGTAATAAATATAACATCGACGGGTTCGATTATGATATCGAAGATGATGGAACTTTGATGACTGCCATGCATCCCGAACGTGCCAATACTTTTTATGAGGACACTGCGCGAAGAGTTTGATAAAACTGGTAAGATGTTATTATGTGATATCCCCGGTGGTAACGTCTGGTTGCGTTATTATGATATTTTAGCTGAGGACGTCGTAGAAAGTCTGGATTACATTGTTTGGCAAACATACGAACCTAACTACAATCCACTTGATTATTTCTTTGATGACGTGAAGCGCAGAAAGCCGGAAATATTTGATAACGTATTAAAGAAATCCATTATTACAGCTACTTTCGAGCGGGGAGGGATAAACACTGGTTGCGTGATGTAATGGAAAGCTATCAGTATAACGGACAAGATGTCGGAGGGATAGGAGCTTATCATATTGAATATGATTATCCCGGCAATCCGGATTATCCGACAGTACGTGCTGCAATTGCCGCACAAAATGCACCTAAAAATGAAGAGAAAGGAGTAGACAATGAAAACTAAATTTATTATCGGCGTTTTTGCGCTAGGGTTATTAGCACTGGTTAATACCTCTTGCGAGAATGCGGAAAATTCCGCTATTGATAATTTGGCATACTTTACGGAAGCATCATCCAATAAATTGAAGTCTGTCACGCTGAAAAGCGAAGAATTGACTGTCGCTTTAACTGTTCGGTTGGCAAAAGCAATAGAAACTGATGTGACAGCAACGATAGATATTGATGAAGCTGTACTTAATGACTATAATGCCCGAAATGAGACTACCTATAAAATGATAGATGCATCCCAAGTGGACTTTGATAAATCTACCGTAGTTTTGGCAGGTAACATCAGTGCCAAACCTCTCAACATCCATGTGAAACCGTTTAATATGAATGGTGCTCAATATGCAATTCCTGTGAAAATTGCTTCGGTAGACGGACCGGTGGGCAAAGCGGAGGCATCTTCCCAGTTCCTCTTTATTCTCGACCAGCCATTGATACAGCCTGTTCCTAAGTTTGGATATGACAATAAGATGAAGGCAGAGCCAACCGACGAAAACTGGGGAATAGAACTTCCTAATTATACATTGGAATGGAAGTGTAAGATGGATGGGTTTAGGATAAACAACCAGGCTATTTTAGTTTCCCTGCTTCTGAAGAATTATATATCCGTTTCGGAGACGAAGTTTACGGTAGAGGGGTTTATAATTTCTTACAGATAAAAACTATGAACTCTCAGTTCGATACAGGCGACCCGAGGGCAGGATTTGGATTGAATGCAAACGAATGGTATCATTTTGCCCTTACTTATAATGCGGAGAAAAAACTGCTTTGATGTATAAAAACGGAGAGCAGATTGCATCTCTTACCACTGCCGGTAATGCGTTGACGATTAATGGGCTGAATATGATTTCCTCCGGTGCACCTTATTTCCAGAATAAATGTGAGCTCTGTCAGGTTCGCTTGGGGAACACAACGCGTACGGCGACTCAACTGAAAGCTAACATGGATAAGGCTGTAGACCCCGAAAGCAAAGATTTGGTATTTTACTTGCCGATGAATGAAGGAAGCGGAAGTCTATTGCATGATATAACCGGAAACGGTCATAATGTGACAATTGGTAATACGGGTACGAAGGCTGAGGCTTATGCTTGGACAACGTATGAATTTGGTGAATAATTAACTTGGTATTTCCAAGAACCAAAGAGTAAATTGTCATCAAGTTAAAATGCGGATTAACGCAAATTATCGCAGACTTTCTATTTAAATCTGCGATAATCTGTGTTAATCTGCGTTTCAATTTGAAAGCGATAGAGCTGTTTTCATTTATATTTAATCTTGAAATAATCCAATATCGCCTTATAATAATCTTGTGCGGTAAGGCAAGTATCGAGCAAGTATTCACGGATATGATTCCATTCATGCAATCCGCGATAATAAAAAGCTCTTTAGTTCGTCTGTAATAATGAAAGGAACGAAATTATTCGCCAAACATTCTTTAAATATAATCAACCGCCCGACACGTCCGTTGCCGTCCTGAAAAGGATGAATGACTTCAAATCGTTGGTGCAAGTCGATTATATCTTCAAAAGTTTTCTGTTTCTTCGCATTATATTCCTTGAGTAAGGCTTTCATCTGACGATGAACGTCTTCCGGAGAGCATGTCTCCATACCTCCCACTTCATTAGGCAGACGCTTGTAATCACCTACTGCGAACCAATCTTTACGGCTGTCCGAAGTTCCCGATTTCAGTATATTATGTAGTTCTTTAATAAGAGACTCCGTCAATTTTTCTTCGGCACGGTCGATAACGAGGTCGATACAGCGGAAGTGGTTCGTCGTCTCGATAATATCGTCCACATTTACGCTTTCATCTGTGATGCCTATGGTGTTAGTCTCGAATATATATCGGGTTTGGTCATGTGTGAGGCGACTTCCTTCTATATGGTTGGAGTTGTAGGTCAGGTCGATTTGCGTACGGTGGTAGATACTGCCTTTCAATTTCATTTCTTTTTGTTCGCGCAAGATAGCGAGCAAAGGAGAAATCTTTCTCTTAACTTTCTGATGCGAGGGAAGAGGGGAATTTTCCGGTATATTCCATGTTTTACCCGTCAAAAATGCTCCTTCAATCTTTCCGGCTGCACAATAATTGCGTGCCGTACGTTCCGAAATGCCGTACTTCTCGGCAAATTCGCTAACTGAAAAATATTTCATATTTAAAGTTTATCGGCAAGTTTAAAGTTAAATATTTGCTTCAAAGATAGTGATTTTTTGCCGATATCGGCAAGAAGTGAAAAGAATAAATATAGAGAAGGTTAAGTGAGTATCAAGTGAAAATGAAGTAAAAAGAGATGTCTTATTAAAAGCAAGTAAGTCATCTAATTTCAAGAACAGTTTTTTAATCGTGCACCTTTCTCCCAATCAATCACGCTTGCCAATGCTCAACCTCTGAAAGTAACTTTAGGAGAAGATACGCAAGTATTGGATGAAGTTGTTGTTACTGCATTGGGTATCAAGCGTGCAACAAAGGCATTAAGTTATAATGTACAGGAAGTAAAAGGTGATGAATTGACAGCTGTAAAAGATGCCAATTTTATGAATTCACTATCAGGAAAGGTTGCCGGTGTTCAGATTAATAGTGGTGCAACCGGTGCTGGTGGTGCCACACGTGTTGTTATGCGTGGAATGAAATCTCTGACTAAAGATAACAATGCTTTATATGTGATTGACGGTGTACCTATTTTTAATACAGGGAAAAGCGGTGGTGAAGGGTTATTCGGAGACATGGGAGGATCAGATGCCGTTGCTGACTTAAACCCGGATGATATTGCTAGTATCAGTATGATGACCGGTCCTTCAGCGGCAGCATTATATGGTTCTGCTGCGGCAAACGGTGTTGTTTTAATTACTACTAAAAAAGGCCAAACAGAGAAAACTACCATAACAGTATCCAACAGTACTACCTTTTCTAAAGCATATATTATGCCGGATATGCAGAACCGTTATGGCACAAGTTCCGGATTATTCAGCTGGGGAGAATTGACAAACCGTCGATATAACCCATCTGACTTTTTTGAAACAGGATCCAATGTTATCAATTCGGTAGCATTATCTACAGGAAATACCAAAAACCAAACCTATCTTTCTGCTTCTACAACTAACTCTGGTGGTATTCTTCCGAACAACTCCTATAACCGTTATAATTTTACGGCACGTAATACCACCCATTTTCTAAATGATAAGCTTACTCTGGATATCGGTGCACAATATATCGTTCAGAACAACAAAAACATGGTTTCTCAAGGACAGTATTATAACCCTCTCCCATCACTGTATCTATTCCCTCGTGGAGACAACTTTGACGAAATTCGTTTGTATGAACGTTATAATACTAACTACGGCTATATGGAGCAATATTGGCCTTATGGTGATGCAAGTTTGTCATTACAAAATCCATATTGGATACAAAATCGTATCAACCGTACTTCCAACAAGAAACGTTATATGATGAACGCTTCTTTGAAATGGCAGGCTACAGATTGGCTCAATGTTGTCGGTCGTGTCAATCTGGACAACTCCGACTACCGGAATAAAAACGAAAAATCAGCTTCTACATTAACAACATTCTGTGGTGTAAGCGGTGGTTTTGAAGATGCTATGCGTCAGGAACGTTCTTTATATACCGATTTCTGGCCAATATAGATAAAACATTCGGTGATTTTCATTTAACAGCCAATGTTGGTGCTTCCATATATCATACTTCAATGGATCAGTTATATATTGCAGGCGACTGGTTATTCCCAACTTCTTCCAGATCAACAATATTAATTTCTCCGCCAACTATAAACCGGACCCTACCGGATATGAAGATGAAATTCAAAGTATTTTTTGCCAGTGCTGAATTAAGTTGGAAAAATCAACTGTATTTAACTGTAACCGGACGTAATGACTGGGATTCAAAACTTGCATTCTCCAAACAGAAATCTTTCTTTTATCCGTCAGTCGGTTTATCGGCTTTATTATCAGAAATGGTTAAACTACCAGAGGTGATTTCTTATGCAAAAGTACGTGGTTCTTACACAGTTGTAGCCTCTTCTTTCGACCGTTTCCTGACTAACCCGGGATATGAATATAACAGCCAGACTCACAACTGGGCGAATCCGACCGTATACCCGATGGACAATATGAAACCTGAAAAGACTAAATCCTGGGAAATCGGCTTGAACTTGAAATTCTGGGGAAATCGGTTTAATTTAGACGCTACTTACTATCGTTCTAACACATTAAACCAAACATTTAAGGTGGATATCCCCTCTTCTTCCGGATATAAACAAGCGATTGTACAGGCCGGTAACGTGCAAAATCAGGGTATTGAATTAGCTTTAGGATTCAGTGATAAATGGGCAGGATTCGGATGGTCTTCTAATGCTACCTTCACTTTAAACCGTAACAAGGTGAAACGACTGGCAAGCGGCAGCGTGAATCCTGTGACAGGAGAAGCTATCCAAATGGATGAAATGAATGTGGGTTGGTTAGGTAAAGAGAATGTAGCTCCCCGCGTCATCCTGACAGAAGGAGGTTCCATGACCGATATCTATGTATACAACCAACTGACAAAAGACAATAACGGTAATATAAAGTCGATCAGAATGGTAATCTGGGTATCACTTCATCAAACACTCCGGTAAAAGTCGGTAATCTGGATGCTGATTTCAACCTCGGATGGACCAATCATTTCAATTACAAAGGAATCGACTTGGGAATTGTATTATCAGCCCGTGTAGGTGGATTAGCTTATTCGGCTACTCAAGGTATTTTAGATTATTATGGAGTGTCGGAATCATCTGCAACAGCTCGTGATAATGGTGGTATTCCTATTAATAACGGTAAAGTTGATGCCCAAAAAGTATTACCAAGCTATCGGTACGGGTGAAGGTGGCTATGGCCGTTATTATCTATATAGTGCAACCAATGTACGTTTGCAGGAATTGAGCTTAAATTATACACTTCCTAAAAAGATGGTTTAAAAATGTGGCGAATATTACTTTAGGTGTTGTAGGACGTAATTTATGGATGATCTACTGTAAAGCTCCATTCGACCCGGAATTGTCTGCCTCTACCTCCAGTAACTATTATATGAATGTAGAGTACTTTATTCAACCCAGCTTGCGTAACTTCGGTTTTAATGTGAAAGTTCAATTCTAAAAGAAAAAGCTAATGTTATGAGAAAATATTTAAGAAATATCACAGTCGGTGCCGCTCTATTGTTACTGGCAGGAAGCTGTACCGATAAATTTGAGGAGTATAATACGAATCAATATCAAATTCATGATGCAGACCCTGCTACTTTGATGAAGTCTATGATTGAAACAATTGTGAATATTCAGCAGAATGACTCTCAAATGCAGGATCAGATGGTGGGACAGTTAGGTGGCTATTTATGCTGTTCTAATACATGGAGTGGTACAAACTTCAGTACATTCAATCAGAGCGACGCCTGGAATGCCACCCCTTGGAACACTCCGTTTGAAAAAATATACGGAAACTTTTTCCAGATACAGGAAGCAACTAATTCTACCGGACATTATTATGCTTTCGCCTGCATGATACGTGCCATAACGATGCTTCGCGTTGCAGATTGTTATGGACCGATGCCTTACAGCCAAGTAAAGAAGGGGAATTTCTATGTATCTTATGATACCCAGGAACAGGTCTATACTAATATATTAAGTGATTTAGCCAATGCAGCTGATGTTTTGTACAACTATTATGTAGAAACAAATGGTAATGCCCCATTGGGAGCCAATGATCCGGTTTTCGATGGAAATTATTCAGGCTGGGCTAAGCTAGCCAATTCAATGCGTTTACGTGTTGCAATGCGAATCAGCGGAACATGGCCAAGCATTGCTCAAGAGGCAGCTGAAGCAGCAGTAACACATAAGGCAGGATTGATTGAAAGTAACTCGGATAATGCTATGCTTTCTTGTGGCACACAAAGTAATCCATATCAACTGGCAGCTGTAAGTTGGGGTGATCTGCGTGTGAATGCAAATATTGTAGATTATATGAATGCATATGGCGATCCACGTATGCCGAAGTTCTTTAATAAGTCTACCCTTGCCGGGAAAACAGATAAATATGTAGGTATGCGTACTGGAGATGCTGATTTTAAAAAGGCAGACGCAGCGGGATTCTCTATTCCCGCATATACGGCAACCTCTAAATTAATGGTTTTCTGCGCTGCAGAAACGGCTTTTTACGTGCAGAAGGAAAATTGCGTGGTTGGAATGTCGGTTCTAAAACAGCAAAAGCCTATTATGAAGATGGCATTAATTTGTCAATGGAACAGTATCAGGTTTCAGCCACTGAATACTTGAAGATTGACGAGGCTCCTGTCGTATCACATGAAAGTGATGCTGTGCAAAATGCTACTGCTACAATTACCAATACAGTAAGTGTGATGTGGGATGACAACGAGGCTGATAACGTAAATGGAAAAAAATTTCCAACGTGTCATTACTCAAAAATGGATCGCCAATTATCCATTAGGATTGGAAGCATGGGCTGAATATCGTCGTACAGGTTATCCGGAACTTTATCCTTGCATTGACAATTTATCTGATTGTGGTGTGAGCAGCCAACGCGGTATGCGTCGTCTAAGCTTCCCTTATACAGAGGCACAAAACAATAAAGCCAATTATGATCAGGGAGTAGCAGAACTTGACGGTGCTGATAATGAAGCTACTGACTTGAAGTGGGCTAAGAAGAACTAATTTATATAATGCATAAAAAGGACTTTTATGAAGAAAATTTATTTATTATACATTGTACTCATATCACTGGCAACGACCTCATTGATCGGTTGCAATGACTGGACGGAGTCGGAAGCAAAAACTTTTCCCGAATCGCTCGTATCAGATGAATATTATGCGGCCTTGCGTGCCTATAAGCAAACAGATCACCAAGTTGCCTTTGGCTGGTTTGGTGGCTGGACAGGTGAAGGTGCTTTTATGAAAAGCTCTCTAGCCGGTATTCCGGATAGCGTAGATATTGTTTCTATTTGGGATAATGGAACAAATCTTTCTGAAGCTCAACGCAAGGATATGGCTTTTTGCCAGAACATGAAAGGTACAAAAGTTATATATTGTTCAATTATCGGTGGTGTGGGAGACAAACTGACTCCACAGAATATACTGGATAATTGGAAAGAAATGGGATATAATAGTAAACAGGAAGCTATTAATGATTTTTGGGGATACCCGTCAGACGAAAGTAATATAGAAGCAGTAGAAACTTCAATCCGCAAATATGCAAAAGCGATTGTAGATACTTTAAATCTATATGGCTATGATGGATTTGATATAGATTACGAACCAGTGGCCGGCCCCTACACCGGAAATATTGTCGATTCAGATGAACATTTGTTTTTCTTTATTGACGAATTAGGCAAATATCTGGGACCGAAATCCGGAACTGGAAAACTATTGGTCATTGATGGTGAACCTCAAAGAATTACTACCAAACCTGAAATTGGGACTTACTTTGATTATTTCATTATTCAAGCTTATAACCCGGGTGGTGATTCTAATTTGGATGGAAGACTTATTGATGGTAACGTATGGGGACCGGCATTAATAGCTACTTTTAATGGGGTGATGAGTGAGGAAGAAATCACCAGAAGAACAATAATGACTGAAAATTTTGAAGCAACTGATGCTGCTATGGATGGCGGATATGATTACAAAGATCGTTATGGTAATAAAATGAAATCTCTCGAAGGTATGGCACGCTGGCAGCCTAGAAATGGTTTTCGTAAAGGTGGGGTAGGAACTTATCACATGGAAGCAGAATTTGGTACTTCACCGGAATATAAGAATATACGTCGTGCCATCCAGATTATGAATCCATCATCACATTCATTACTTAAAAATTAATGTAAACTATGAAACGTATGAATTATATAAGAACTTTATACTTCTCTGCAATTATAGCAGGCTTAGGAAGTATGGTAAGTTGCGGAGATGCGAAATATGATGCTTTAGACACACATGCTTATATTGAAGAAGCACTTTCAAGTACAAGCCAAAAAGTAACTGTACAAGCCTCTGGCGAAAGTTTTACTACTCTAAATGTGCATCTTAGCAATCTTTCTTCTACAGACAACCATTATAAGTTGGTCACGGACCAATCTGTATTGGATGCTTATAACCACATTAATGGAACCGGATATATAATGTTGCCTGAAGGATATTATACACTACCGGAAACTATTACAGTGAAAGCCGGACAGTATGCCACTGATGCCCTCTCTATTGCCTTGAAAGCTTTTAGCCAGTGAAATGATGAAGTCAGGAGAATCATATGCGCTGCCTGTAAAACTTGTATTGCAGGATGGAAGCATTTCACCAATGGAAAATACCGGAACTTTTGTTATTTTAGCTGAAAGTATTATTGAGTTTTCAGCCCCGATGTTTACCGGTTCTGCTAATTTAACTTCTAATAAATATGCAGAATCATCTGAAACGTATGCACAATATACGATAGAGGTTCGTTTTCAAGTAAGTAATATGAATAATCGAAATCGTGCTATTTTTAGTAATGGTAACGGTGATGCCCTGAATAATATCTTGTTGCGTTTTGAAGACCCGCAGTCTGATAATGAAAATTTCAAGGCTCATTCATTAGTACAAGTTGTGGGTCGTAATAGTCTTTATTTGAATCCAAGCAATTCTTTTAAGCCTAATGAATGGCAACATCTAGCTCTAGTATGCGATGGTTCATCTTACCGTCTTTATATTAACGGAATAGATTCAGGTGTCTTGAGTATTCCATCGGGACCCACTATTTTTTCCAGTATAAGTTGGTTTTCTGCCGATACATGGTGGAGTGGTTGTAAGATTTTGATGAGCGAAGCACGTATCTGGTCTGTAGTTCGTTCCGCTTCTCAAATTCAGAATAACATGACTCAAGTTAGCCCAAAATCTGTGGGTCTGGAAGCTTATTGGCGATTCAATGAAGGACAAGGCAATGTATTCGAAGATGCAACCGGCAAAGGTCATACTTTGACTACTTCTGTTACTCCTACGGATTGACGGTATTTTATCTACAGATAAATCTACCGAATGGAAATAGTAATAATTTAATCGTATGTACATATGAAAAATATATTTCAATCACTATCAATAGCAACTCTACTCGGCTTATTTGTACCGTTCATTTCGTCCTGTAGCGATGATGAAGAAGTTTTTAACGAGTGGAATGCTACGTATGTGTCTCTACAGAGAAATGACTATTTATCGGGGAATGTAAAAAAGTTCAATCTGACTCATGATGCGAATGGAATCGGAGGAGATGAAATTAAGATGGCTTTTACTGTAAAAAAACACAGAAAGCAGTCTCTACAGATATCGTTATCACATTAAGTGCAAAAAGTGAAACAGAAGGGCTTGATGCAAGCCAGATCGTTTTAAGTTCCTCACAGGTTACTCTCAAAGAAGGACAGATGACTTCTGAAGAAATCACAGCGACGGTTGATCCGACGATATTTGCCAGTATCATGGAAAAACAAGTTTCTCTTTCAGTGTCTCAATCAGTAATGTAACGACCAATGACAAGAACACTGTTATTAGCAGTAGCTTAAGTACATTACCTGCCATTATTAATAAAGCTGCCTACTGCAATCTAAAAAGTGGTACTCCTGACAATAGCCAACTTATCAATAATCGTGCAGGTTGGATTATTAATGTAGAAGAAGGAGTAGAAGGCGCACCCAATAATTTAATCGATGGCAAGACTGGAACTGACGTTGCTCTAAATAATAAAGGATTCTGGTTTACCGTTGATTTAGGAGAAACTAAGCTTTTAACAGGTATCAAAACGAATCATTGGGGATATGCATTTGCTCCTAGAGAAGTGGAAATATTACAGTCTGAAAATGGTACGACATGGAAATCATTGAGTTCATTAACAATACCCAGTAATAGTACACAAAACATTACGTTCATCTCTCCTATTACTACGCGGTATCTGAAATATCAGATTATCACTATCTCTACAAACGGTCGTACGGATGTTACAGAATTTAATGTTTACGAACCCAAAAGTGAATAAACATAATGAATAGATAACATAGAAATGATAGAATAAAGGGTAACCCATTGGATTACCCTTTTTCTTAGAAACATACCTCACAAACATACAGGTCAGTCCGAAAACCACGCTTTAGTTCAAACCCGTACCGATTTGAACTAATTCATTGTATAGGGGTTTAAACTAAACATTACACAATAAAAAAACTATCTATCATGCTATCATTTATTTTAGTAATATTCTAATTATCAAAAGAATAAATATGATAGATAGCTCTAAAAAAAATGTATCTATCATACTTTTACCAGTAAAAACGGGTTATCTATCATCTACAAAATAGCCGTATAAATATTCTATAATAAGCATAAGACGGCTTGTTTTTGTCACGATGAAACCATATAAATCCGAATATCGCAGCTCAAAAATCCCACTTAAACGGCGATAAGTTTATAGCCCACAAGTGTGGGCTGTATAGCCTGCATATGTAGGCTGTATGGTTTACATGCGTGGGCTGTACGGCACACACTTGTGAACTATAGAAATACTGCCGCTCCCCATAGATAATTAAGCTGTCAAATACTGGTTATCATCCTATAAAGTGTGCATTCGTATGTCTTTAAATGGATTATCTCACCTAATGCTACACTAAAACAGATACAGTACAGGAATGATAGATATCCCTTTTTGCTGATAAAAGTATGATAGATACATTTTTTTAGAGTTATCTATCATACTTATTCTTTTGATAATTAGAATATTACTAAAATAAATGATAGTATGATAGATATTTTTCCACTATGTATGACCGAATCCGTACAGTTTCACTCATTTTTTCGCACTGTTTCATTCATTTCCGTACCGTTATGAGTGAAATTATAAATAAGGAATTAGGCACGGATTACGCGGATTACACGGTAGCTTTGCGCACTCACTACGCTAAAACCGTGAAATCCGCGTAATCCGTGCCTAAATTTATGATCTGTTTAATTCAAAACGGTACGGTTTTGAGCATAATTGTGATATGTATTCAGCGACAAAAAACTTTATTATCTTATTTCTTCATCATCCGGACAATCCGTCCGTCTTTCTTGTAAGAGAAATGATTAGTATGCATTAAAACATTCAGTATTTCTTCAGCAGTGCTATCAGTAGAGAATTCACCGGTAAACCGTTCTGATTTCAATGTTTCATCCCTATAGATAAATTTGATGTCGTACAACTTCTCCATAATATTGGTTATTTCCAATAAAGATTGTTGCTTAAATTCCAACTTGCCATTAATCCAGAGAAGCACATCTGTAGGCTGGCTATATTCAATTAATTCTGCTTGATAAGTATCCGTATTTACATTCAATGTCTGTCCCGGTTTCAACAAATAACCATTCTCTTCCGTTCGCGGAGAATCTACCCGTACCAGTCCTTGAAGCAAGGTAGTCACTACCCTATTCTCATCTTGGCGTGCACGCACATTAAATTTCGTACCAAGCACACAAGTCTTGATTTGTTTGCTATTTACTATAAATGGAGCATGTTTATCATGGGACACTTCAAAATAGGCTTCACCCGACAAATCGATTTGACGATCCGAACTCCAGAAAGAATTATGATAAACTATTTTTGAAGATGCATTCAGCCATACCTTACTACCATCCGGCAACACAGTCTGCGCTCTCTGTCCGGCAGCAGTTATCACCTCATAATCCGAAAGCTTATTAGAAAGTAATCCCCGGGCAATTCCACCGGCAAAAACGAGTCCGGTAAGAAAAGCAGCCGCCACAGTAGCATAACGTCCCCAACGGATCGAGATACTTTTTCCGCTTAGCCTTTTTTCTCCTTTTCTCTGATAGCTGATTTAAATTGCTCCAATGACGCCTCTGTATCTACAGTATTCATCACCGCTATACGCTCACCTACAAAAAAAGTGTAATAAAGTTGCTCCAAAGCTTTCCGGTTTTCCGGTCCTTCCTCGCACCAAGCCTCCACCCGAGCAGCTTCTTCATCATTACATTCGCCTTGCAGGTAATTCACCAAGATAGTTTCATCCATGCTCTTTTATCTTTTTACAAAAAAACTATAATACCTTTGTAGTAATACAGTTGTGAGTACAAATATACTAAAGAAAAAAAAAAAAATATTTTTTCTCGCATTTTTATTTCATTTATCTACTTCTTTCATTATTTTTGTCTTACATAAATTAAAAGAGAATGTCACAATCTCCGATATATTTGGATATTAATAATAATAAGTCCGTTATCACTGCCCTAAAAGCAGGAGAGAAAAAAGTTTTTGACGTCGTCTACAGACATTATTTCCGTAGGCTATGTGCTGTTTGTTCCCAATATGTAGGCGAGCAGGAAGAAATAGAGGAGATTGTACAAGAAACGATGATGTGGCTGTGGGAAAATCGTTGTACTCTTATGGAAGAGCTGACACTCAAAACACTTCTTTTCACAATTGTCAAGAACAAAGCTCTCAACCGTCTTTCCCATTTTGAGATCAAACGAAAAGTTCATCAGGAAATCGTTGATAAATATGATAGTGAGTTCAATAACCCGGACTTCTATTTGAGTGATGAGCTTTTCCGTTTATATGAAGAAGCACTAAAAAACTTCCGAAAGAATATCTCGAAGCTTACGAGATGAACCGCAATCAACATCTGACGCATAAAGAAATTGCCGAGAAGCTGAATGTATCTCCACAAACGATTAATTACAGGATTGGACAAGCCTTAAAGTTATTGCGAGTAGCTTTAAAAGACTATCTACCCTTATTCATACTTATTTTCGGACCTAATTTTTTCGAACAATCATGAAATCAAAATTTGTATTTAGTAGTTCAAGCCTGTTTATCGGACTTTTTCTTTTCTTCTCCACTGAAAACGTGTGTTCACAAGAATCCGCTGATAACTGGACTCTTAAACAAGCCCGTCAATGGACACAAAAACAAGAATGGGCGAACGGATTGAAGGCAATGCCTCATAAAACGACCGATTATCAGGAATTTGCGTCACAATATCATAAGAACCAGAAAGTGTGGGACAAGACTTTCCAATGGCTAGCTACCCACGACCTTGCGAATATGCCTGCCGGACGATATGAAGTGGATGGCGAACATTGTTACATCAATGTACAGGAGGCAACAACGCAAGATGTCAGTAAACGTAAAATCGAAGCACACCGCCATGGTATTGATCTGCAATATGTAGTGAAAGGCACCGAACGTTTCGGAATTACTTCAGCAGAATATGCAGAGCCTATCACCGAATACAAACCTGATGTTACTTTCTACAAAGCCAAGAAAATAAAATATGTAGATTCCACTCCGGATACATTCTTCATGTTCTTCCCCAAAAACTTCCATCAGGCATTGGTAAAGGCAGGGGAAAGAACCGGAGGACATACGGGTCATTGTTGCTAAAATCGAATATATCCCATAAACAGAAACATGAGTGAACTTTTTAGTCTATAAAGCCTCCGCAGGTTCGGGTAAGACATTTACCTTAGCAGTGGAATATATCAAACTGTTAATTCTCAATCCCCGCGCCTACCGGCAAATTCTCGCTGTCACCTTTACCAATAAAGCAACAGCAGAAATGAAAGAACGTATTCTTAGTCAGCTTTACGGCATACAGATAGGCGATAAAGATTCCGAAGCCTACCTCAACCGAATTAAAGAAGAGACAGGAAAAACCGAACAGGAGATACGGGAAGCGGCAGGCGTCGCCCTTAGCTATATGCTGCATGATTACAGCCGGTTCAGGGTAGAGACTATCGACTCATTTTTTCAATCTGTCATGCGCAATCTCGCACGGGAACTGGAACTTAGCCCGAATCTGAATATCGAGTTAAATAACACCGAAGTTCTTAGTGATGCTGTAGATAGCATGATTGAGAAACTAGGCCCCACTTCTCCCGTCCTCGCATGGTTGCTCGATTATATCAACGAGCGGATTGCCGATGACAAGCGTTGGAACGTGTCGGACGAAGTAAAAAGTTTCGGACGCAATATTTTTGACGAGGGCTATATTGAAAAAGGAGAAGGACTCCGGCAACGGTTACGAAACCCGGATACCATCAAAGAGTATCGCAAGCAACTGAAAGCTCTGGAAACGGAAATACTGGAGCAAATGAAAGGATTCTACGACCAATTCGAAGGAGAACTGGACGGACACGCACTGACTGCTGATGATCTGAAAAACGGTTCACGCGGAATCGGAAGTTATTTCCGTAAACTTAATAATGGCGTTTTAGGCAATGATATCCGTAATGTCACAGTAGAAAAATGTCTGGAAGACTCAAAGAACTGGGCAACCAAGACTTCTCCCGCTACGCGGACATCATTAATTTAGCCAACTCCAGTCTCATGCAAATTCTGGAAGATGCTGAAAAGTTACGTTCCAAGAATAATTTGTTACTGAATAGTTGCCGATTATCCCTGCAACATCTCAACAAAGTGCAACTCCTCGCCAATATCGATGAAGAAGTACGTCAGTTGAATCACGACAACAATCGTTTTCTATTATCAGATACGAATGCCCTGCTCCATCAACTGGTGAAAGACGGTGACTCTTCTTTTGTATTCGAAAAGATAGGAACGAATATCCATAACGTCATGATAGATGAGTTTCAGGATACCAGCCGGATGCAATGGGGAAATTTCAAATTGCTCTTACTGGAAGGATTGTCTCAAGGAGCCGACAGCTTGATTGTAGGTGATGTCAAGCAATCTATTTATCGTTGGCGAAATGGCGATTGGGGAATTCTCAACAGCCTGAATGACCACATCGAACATTTCCCGATCCGCGTCAAGACACTGGCTACCAACCGGAGAAGTGAAACCAATGTGATCCGGTTTAATAACCAAATCTTTACAGCTGCCGCCAACTATCTGAACGGAGTATATAAGCAACAGTTAGGCAAGGATTGTGAGGATCTGCAGAAAGCCTATGCCGACGTTGTGCAGGAATCTCCACGAAGTACAGAAAAAGGATATGTAAAAGTCTCTTTTCTCGAACCCGACGAAGAACATGATTATACCGAACAGACATTAATTAGTCTGGGAGAAGAAGTAAAACATCTCCTCACCTCCGGAGTACGACTTAATGATATAGCCATCCTGGTACGGAAAAATAAAAGTATTCCCCGAATCGCCGATTACTTCGATAAGGAGCTACACTATAAAGTGGTATCAGACGAAGCCTTCCGCCCTGGACGCCTCTCTCGCCATTTGTATGATGCTGGATGCACTGCGATTCCTTTCCGATGAAAACAATAAAATAGCACGTGCCCAACTGGCCGTAGCCTATCAAAACGAGGTTTTACAGAAAGGACTGGATTGGAATACTCTCCTACTCCTCCCTGCCGGGAATTATCTTCCCGCAGCTTTTTCTTGAAAAGATAAAGGAACTAAGGCTAATGCCTCTCTATGAGCTTTTGGAGGAACTTTTCAGCATCTTCGAGATGAATCTTATTAAAGATCAGGATGCCTATTTATTCGCTTTTTTTGATGCCGTGACCGATTATCTGCAAAGCAACTCTTCCGAGCTGGACGGATTCATCCGGTATTGGGACGAAACATTATGCAGTAAAACAATTCCAAGTGGAGAAGTAGAAGGTATCCGGATTTTCTCTATACACAAATCGAAAGGATTGGAATTCCATACAGTCCTGATTCCTTTCTGCGATTGGAAGTTGGAGAATGAAACCAATAATCAGCTTGTATGGTGTGCCCCGCAAACAGCACCGTTCAATGCATTGGATATTCTTCCTATTAACTATTCCACCCAAATGGCTGAATCGATTTATGGTAACGACTACCTGCAAGAGCGTCTTCAACTTTGGGTAGATAACCTCAATCTACTATACGTTGCTTTTACCCGCGCAGGGAAAAACCTTATTATCTGGAGTAGAAAAAGCCAGAAAGGCACCATGTCCGAACTATTGGCAAACACCCTACCGATAGTACCCCAAGAAGAAGGGATTGACTGGGAAGAAGACTGTTACGAGCAAGGGAAACTGTGCCCTTCAGAAGAAGAAAGAAAGGAAAGACATCCACAAACAAGCTAACCCAGAAACCAAAAAAACTCCCTATCCGAATGGAATCCATGCGGCATGATATTGAATTTCGTCAGTCCAACCGCTCTGCTGATTTCATTCAGGGCATTGAAGAAGAAGATTCGGACGACCGCTTTATCAACCGCGGACGTATGTTACATACTTTATTTTCTGTCATCGAAACGGCAGAAGATATCGATCCGGCCATCGAACGGCTTATTTTTTGAAGGAGTTATCAGAAATGACGAGAAAGAAAAAGTGGCTCGTGAAGTTGCAAAGAAAGCTTTTTCTTCTCCTGAAATTCAAGATTGGTATTCCGGAAAATGGACACTCTTTAATGAATGTGCTATTATCTATAAAGAAAAAGGAGTTTTGCAAACCCGTCGTCCGGACCGTGTAATGATGAAAGACGATCAGGTTGTTGTAGTCGATTTCAAGTTTGGTAAGGAAAATCCTAAATATAACAAACAAGTGAAAGGATATATGCAACTTCTTACCAAGATGGGATATAAAAATATCACCGGCTATTTGTGGTATGTGGATGAAGAAAAAATAGAAAAAAGTATGAAAGCTGTTCCTCTCATCGGCATTGCCCGCCATCGACTAACGATTGACGGTGAAGGAGTTACAACATTAGTTGCTTTCCATGGCTGTCCGTTGCGTTGCAAATATTGTCTCAATCCAACCTCTCTACAACCTGATGGCGTTTGGGAGAGATATGATTGTAACCAACTCTACAAGGAAGTACGTAAAGACGAACTTTACTTTCTGGCGAGCTGCGGAGGAGTCACATTTGGAGGTGGAGAACCATTATTGCAAAACGAGTTCATCCGGCAGTTTCGCCAACTTTGCGGACCGGAATGGAGAATCACTGTCGAAACGTCTCTCAATGTTCCACTACAAAATGTAGAAGAGTTGATTTCTATTGTAGATAATTATATCGTCGACATCAAAGACATGAATAATGACATTTATCAGCGATATACCGAAAAAGGTAATGAAAGGGTTTTATGCAATCTCCGGTATTTAATCGAAGAAGGCAAAGCCGGGAAAATTATCATTCGGACACCGCTCATTCCTTCTTATAATACAGAGAAAGATGTAGACTACAGCATAGAGCTTTTTGAAAGAAATGGGAATCACCCAATTCGACCGATTCACCTATAAAACCCCTAATGATTAATGCCATGGCACGAGGAAAACAAACCTGTAAAATTTTAAAAAGAGATTCGTCGGCAGATAGCTGAAGCGAATGATATTGAATTCATCACTTCTGAATGTCAGTATCAGGGAGATTGTTTGGGTACTTGCCCCAAATGCGAAGCCGAAGTTCGATATCTGGAGCAACAACTTCTCAACCGCCAAAGGTCCGGATTAAGTGTAAAAATAGTGGGCGTATCTCTTGGGCTATCTGCTGCATTGATTTCTTCTCCTCTATATGGACAAGAAGCGATAAAGGACAGTCTAAGTAACAGTTGTGATTCACTTCCTAAAGTTGAAGTTACGGGTGGAAAAACAGAAAAAAATACATCAGGTAGCAGGAACCACCATTACTGCAGAGGAGCTAAAAAGCCTTGTCGTTGAAAAAAGAAGAGGCTATGTTTGGGATCGTCGAGGCAATGCCTGAATTTCTGGAGGTCAAAAAGCATTAATGGCATATATAGCCAAAAATACAAACTATCCTCAAGACGCACCTTGTATTTCAGGACGTGTTATTGTCCAGTTCACTATTACTAAAAAAGGGAAGATTATAGATGCAAAAGTTGCTCGTGGGATTCATCCGGTTTATGATAAGGAAGCATTGAGAATTATAAAAAAATGCCAGCGTGGAAGCCCGGAACTCAAATGGGAAAACCTGTAGCTGTAAAGTATACAGTTCCAATCGTATTCAGAGCCAAACAATAATATCTCCTTTTCAATATAGATAATACCATGAAACGAGGAAAACAAACCTGTAAAATTTTAAAAGAGATTCGTCGGCAAATAGCCGAAGCGAATGATATTGAATTCATTACTTCTGAATGTCAGTATCAGGGAGATTGTTTGGGTACTTGCCCCAAATGCGAAGCTGAAGTTCGATATTTGGAGCAACAACTTGAGCGAAAGCAGGTATCGGGAAAAGCAATCACAGTATTAGGCATATCTGCAGGCTTGATAGCCATGACTCCAATGACTTCATGCACCAATTCTGCTAATAAAGGAATGAATAAAGAAGTGTCTAGTGACACCACCTCCTATGGAGATCTTATTATGGGAGAACCTGCCCCCACTTTAGCAGAAGACACCATCATTGCCTCCATAAAAGATGTGCCACCTCCTCCACCACCAGCGCCAACACCCGACGATGTGATAGGAGGAGAGGTAGTAGTAGGATTTGTTTCCCCGATATATCAGATACTTCATTGTCAGCGAGTGATACTCTGAATATAGCTCCGGTTATGCCTGAATTTCCTGGAGGCCAACAAGCTCTCATGCAATTTATTGCAAAAGAAATCCAGTATCCTACAATAGCACAAGGAGAGATGGGGGTGGGACGCGTTATAATTCAGTTTATCGTTGATAAAGAAGGAAATGTAGTCAATCCTAAAGTTGTACGCAGCGTAGATCCTTACCTGGACAAGGAAGCATTACGCGTCATCAACCAAATGCCCAAATGGAAACCCGGAGAATTGGAGGATGGTACTAAAGTAGCCGTCTATTTCACTGTTCCGGTTATGTTCCGACTACAATAAATATATGAATTAGAAAAAACTTAATCAATATGCAATCATTTCTCCAACTAGTCGCTCATGATTTATATACCAAGATAGGAAACGACCTGTCACGTACAGCACTCATTTTCCCTAATAAACGTGCTAACTTGTTCTTCAATGAATATTTAGCAGGAGAATCCGATCAACCGATCTGGTCACCAGCCGCCATGAGTATCAGCGACCTGTTTCAGAAACTATCCGTACAGAAAAGTGGTGATCCTATTCGATTGGTATGCGAACTTTATAAAGTTCAAAGAGGAAACACAGAGTCAGGAAACATTGGACGATTTCTACTTCTGGGGAGAGTTGTTGATTAGTGATTTTGATGATGTAGATAAAAATATGGTCGATGCCGACAAATTATTCAGTAATCTACAAGATTTGAAAAATCTGATGGACGACTATGAATTCCTTGACAAAGAGCAGGAAGAAGCCATACAACAGTTTTTTCAGAATTTCTCCATTGAAAAACGGACCGAACTAAAAGAAAAATTTATTTCCCTTTGGGACAAGCTAGGTACTATCTACCATCGTTACCGGGCGAACCTGACAGAGTTAGGCATTGCTTACGAAGGCATGCTCTACCGGAACGTGATCGAACAACTTGATACTGACCAACTCAAATACGACAAATACATATTTGTCGGGTTCAATGTATTGAACAAAGTAGAAAATGACTTTTTCAGAAAACTGAAAGATGCGGGCAAAGCACTCTTCTATTGGGACTATGATATTTTCTACACCCAACAAATCAAAAAACATGAGGCCGGAGAATTCCTGAAACGTAATCTCGGGGAATTTCCGAACGAACTCCCGGAAAGCTTTTTCAACACCTTTAAAGAACCGAAGAAAATACGATCTATTTCCGCTTCTACCGAGAATGCCCGGGCACGTTTCCTTCCCGAATGGATTAAGGCGATAACAAACGATCATTCGCAAATTGCCATAGAAAAGGAAAAAGAAAATGCCGTAGTGCTTTGTAATGAAGCTCTACTTCTCCCCGTGCTTCATTCCATTCCGCAGGAAGTGAAAAACGTCAATATCACCATGGGATTCCCATTGGCCCAAACTCCTGTTTATAGCTTTATCAATGCCGCAATGGAATTGCAAACCAATGGTTACCGCTCCGACACCGGCCGATTCACTTACGAGGCAGTATCTGCTATATTGAAACATCCCTATACCCGGCAATTATCATCTCATGCCACTCCCCTGGAACATGAGCTGACCCAAACCAACCGTTTTATCCACTTCCATCGGAACTTAAACAAGATGATTTTTTAGCTACCCTCTTCACTCCCCGTAATGGTATAAAAGAGCTATGCGATTACCTGATTGAATTAATCAAAAACATTTCAACCATTTATCGCAAAGAAGGAGAATACAATGATATTTTCAATCAACTATATAGAGAATCGCTCTTTCAAAGCCATACCAAAATCAACCGTCTCTACAGTTTGATTGAAAGTGGAGAGTTAAATATACGCACCGATACTCTGAAACGACTGATTACCAAAGTACTGACATCTTCCAATATTCCTTTCCACGGAGAACCGGCTATCGGAATGCAAGTCATGGGAGTATTGGAAACACGTAATCTGGACTTCCGGAATCTCATTATATTGTCTCTCAACGAAGGACAACTTCCAAAATCCGGAGGAGATTCCTCTTTTATTCCCTATAATCTCCGGAAAGCATTCGGTATGACGACCATCGAACATAAAAACGCAGTATACGCTTACTACTTCTACCGTCTGATTCAACGGGCAGAGAATATCACGCTGCTCTACAACACCTCTTCGGACGGTCTCAACCGTGGAGAAGAATCCCGTTTCATGCTGCAATTACTTGTAGAAGGTCCGCATGATATCACTCGCGAGTATCTGGAAGCCGGACAATCTCCGCAAAGTACCCAAGAGATACGAGTAGAAAAAAACACCTGAAGTACTAAGACGACTCTATCGTGCTTACGATAGCACTAATCCAAATTCAGTGATTCTCTCTCCTTCCGCCCTTAATGCTTATCTGGATTGCCGGTTGAGATTCTACTACCGCTATGTAGCGGGCTTGAAAACACCGGATGAAGTAAGTGCGGAAATCGATTCCGCCCTGTTCGGAACGATCTTCCACCTCTCCGCCCAATTGGCATACACCGATCTGACCGCAGCCGGAAAAACGATACATAAAGAAGATATCGAACGCTTATTACGCAATGAGGTGAAACTACAAAGCTACGTTGACCAAGCCTTCAAAGAAGAATTATTCAAGGTCTCTCCCGAAGAAAAACCGGAATATAACGGCATACAACTTATCAACTCCAAAGTAATTGTTTCCTATCTGAAACAATTGCTGCGCAACGACCTTTATATACTCCTTTCGAAATGGTCGCTATGGAAAAAGAGAGTTTCAGAAGAGATAACTATACAAACAGGACAAGGACCGTTCACTCTCCGTCTGGGTGGCACAATAGACCGTATGGATGCAAAAGAAAGTACCCTGCGGATTGTTGACTACAAAACAGGAGGAAGTCCTAAAATACCTGCTAATATCGGGCAACTGTTCACCCCATCGGAAACACGCCCGAACTATATCTTCCAGACTTTCCTGTATGCTGCCATCATGAGCCGGAAACAATCATTAATGGTAGCTCCTGCCCTACTCTACATTCACCGGGCAGCATCGGAAAGCTATTCGCCTGTTATCGAAATGGGAGAACCCCGTAAACCCAAAATACCGGTAAACAACTTTGCTTTCTTTGAAGATGAATTCCGCGAACGCCTGCAAGCATTATTAGAAGAAATATTCAACGAAGAAGAGCCTTTCACGCAGACAGAAGATACTAAAAAATGTTCATATTGCGATTTTAAGGCTATCTGCAAACGATAGGCCGAAAACAGAGTATACCCAATAATAAGGGCACGGTTTACATATTCATGCAAACCGTGCCCTTATTAATTCTAATCCGTATTATCTATAGTTATTCTTATTTCTCCAACAATGGGATTGAGAAACTAAATGTAGACCCGTCTCCCTTTTTTTGAAGTAAACCACAGTTTACCGCCATTCTTGACAACAAAGTCCTGGCACAATAATAATCCGAGTCCCGAACCTTCCTCATTGTTTGTACCAAAGGTACTGAAATGAGTATCGGTATGCAACAACTTCTTCTGATTTTCATCATCGATACCGCAACCGCTGTCTTTCACACTTACGATTGCCATACCGTCTTCTTCTGCCAATGACACCACTACTTCCGAACCTTCATTGCTAAACTTAATCGCATTACTGATTAAATTACGGATCACAGTCTTAATCATGTCAATATCAGCACGGACAGCCATATTTTCCACAGTCACATCCTGTACAATCTTAATATTCTTCAGACTGGCCACCATCGTAAAGATTTCGCTTACGCCCTCTACCACTTCTACCATATCAATATCCTGATAAACCACTTTCAGTTTACCAATCTGGCTCTTCGTCCATTTCAGCAGGTTATCAAGCAATGAGAATACATCTTCAGTTGTCTGATTGGCCATCGTTAGCAATTCATACATCTCCTCACCAATCGTTTCGCTTGGCAGATTCAGAATCAGCATATTCAATACCATCTTAATAGATCCCATAGGCGAACGCAAGTCGTGTGCAATCACAGAGTAGAGTTTATCACGTCCCATAATAGTCTTGCGCAACTCTTCTGTTTGTGCAACAATGATTCTTTTTCGCTGCGACTAACGAAATCTGGTGTGTCACACGAATAATCAGCTCTTCTTTGTTGAATGGCTTTGAGATAAAGTCATTACCTCCCACCTGGAATCCCTTCACTATATCCGCCGTGCTATTCAGCGCAGTCAGGAAAATGATAGGAATATCAGACATTTCGGGATCAGCTTTCATTTGTTGAGCCACCTCAAATCCACTGATATCCGGCATCATCACATCCAGCAACACAAGATCAGGTTTTTCTTTCTTCACTTGTTCCAACGCCTGTGTCCCATTACCGGCAGTCACAATTTTGAATTTCTCGTTGGTCAAAAGTACCTTTAATAAAAAGGACATTTGAAATGACATCGTCCACAATGAGGACTTTATATTCGGAAGGATTAATTTCCACATTCATATCATTCTTTTTTTATGCATCAGACATTTTTAAAATACTCAATCATACGCTTCAGCCCATCTTCCAGCTCGACGGTAGGCTGCCATCCCAGTTTCTCTTTAGCCAATGTAATATCCGGTTGTCGCTGTTTCGGATCATCATCCGGCAAAGACTTAAATACAATTTTCGAAGATGAGCCAGTCAGACTAATGATCCTTTCCGCCAGTCCCAACACCGGGAACTCATTCGGATTCCCCAAATTCACAGGTCCTGTAAACCCATCCTCCGTATTCATCATTCTTATCATTCCCTCAATCAAATCATCAATATATTGGAAACTACGTGTTTGTTTTCCATCACCATATATAGTTATATCCTCATTATTCAACGCTTGAAGAATAAAATTAGAAACAACCCGGCCGTCGTTCGGTAACATTCGCGGACCATATGTATTAAAAATACGGATAATCTTCACACGCACACTGTTCTGACGGTGATAATCCATAAATAACGTTTCTGCGCAACGCTTCCCCTCATCATAACAAGACCGGTAACCTACCGGATTCACATTCCCCCAGTAGCTTTCCGGTTGCGGATGAACGATCGGGTCTCCATATACCTCGCTCGTGGAAGCTTGCAAAATCTTGGCATCCAGCCTCATTGCTAATCCCAACATATTGATAGCCC
>VOFD01001900.1_pt1 | contig 31896 bp, 46 predicted proteins | sample 5384101 | NCBI WGS metagenome assembly VOFD01 (sample SAMN12384723, study PRJNA508395) | human gut metagenome | isolation source: healthy gut C | host: Homo sapiens
CAGCAGGGCGTCGGCCACGCCCATCTTTACCAGCATGGTGCCGAAATAGTTGCCCTGCTTCAGGGCGGCGCGGCACTCATCCTCGGTCATCTTGCCCTTGCGCAGCTCCACCATCTTGGCCACCATCGCGTCCATGTTCTCGTAGGTCTCAGGGTCTACGATGTGGGCGCCGCGGATATTGAAGCCGGCGTCCTCGGCGGCGGCGCGGACAGCCTCCTCATTGCCCACCAGCACGGGGGTCAGGAACGTACCGGACAGCAGGCGGGCAGAGGCCTCCAGAATACGGGGATCGGTGCCCTCGGTGAACACGATCTTGCGGGGATGTGCCTTCAGTTTGTCGATCAGATTCTGAAACATGTGCATGGGTGATCCCTCCAACTTTTCGATTCGTGGCCGTAAGGCCGCTTTTCTGTCCCTTATGGTAGCATTTTCAGCCAGAAATTTCAAGGCTTATCCGCTGCAGAAGCGCCTGTGGACCTCTTTTTTCAGTTTTCCCCGCTCCTTCCGGGAATAACAGCCCTGTTTTGGCGGCCGTTGTCCACCCGTGTCAAATTTCCGCGAAAATTTTCATTTTTCTCTTTACGTGGCGTAATGCTTCCGTTATACTATACTGTATGTATTGCAGATCGAGATGAGATCCAGAAACGGCGGCCTGCGGGCCGCCCCTCGAGGTGAGAAATTTGAATGCAGAATTTTCCCGCACCCTGTCGCTGCTGCGGCAGGAGCGGGGGGTCAGCCAGCGCACCGCCGCCGCCGTCCTGGGCATCTCCCAGGCTTTGCTCAGCCACTATGAAAACGGCATCCGGGAGCCGGGCCTTTCCTTTGTGGTCAGGGCCTGTGACTACTACGGCGTGTCCGCCGACTTTCTGCTGGGCCGCACCCTCAGCCGGGACGTCCACCAGCGGGCCACCGGCACCGACGCGGGCATCGACCCCGCCGTCACCCCCCTCCGGCATCAAGCTCATGTCCCTGAACCTGCTCACCGCCAACGACCGACCCGGTGGTCTGGCGTGGCCCGGTCATCGCCAACGTGGTCAAGTGCTGCTGCTGAAATATGACCGGGGACTGACAACCGGGAGATCGCCCGGGTGCTGGACATGACCGTGTCCGCCGTGGAGCGCACCGTGTCCCGGGCCAAGGCCCGGCTGCGGGAGGCTCTTGAGGGATTGGGGGTGGAGGTATGACTGATCAGGAGCTGGACCGGCTGCTCAGCCAGGCCGCGCCCATGGCCCGGGACCTGTGGCTCTCCTCCCTGCCCGGGGACGGGGGAGCTGCCCCAGGCCCGGCCCTCCCCGCCTTTCAGCGCCGGATGGACCGCCTGATCCGCCGGATGGGGCGCTCCCCCCGGCGGGTCCGTGCCCTGGCCCAGGTGCGGCGGGCGGCGGCGGTGGCGCTGGTCTTTCTGGCGGTGGGCTTCTCCGGCCTGATGGTCACCTCCCAGGCCTTCCGGGCCCAGGTGCTGGAGGTGCTTACCCAAATTACAGAAGATTTCTCATATTTTTTCTTTTCAGCCGAATCGACAACAAGCAGTTCTGCCGGGGACTTTGTCCTGACCTATTTGCCTGATGGGGTGCAGGAGACAGGCCGTGAAGGAGACGATATCCAACTGCATCTGTTTTTTGAGTCCTCAGCGGGCGATCAATTCCGTTTGACACATTCTGTCATCAACCCGGAGTCTGTCAACACCTATGCCTTGGATACGGAAGACGCGGAGGTGGAATATTTTTGGATCGGTAGCCATGAGGCCATAGCGGTGTCTAAAAAATCCAATCAAACCATTGCCTGGACCACTGAAAACAGCTTCTTTGTTCTCTCCGGGACCATTCCTATGGAAGAGCTGAAACAGGTCGCATTGGGTCTGGAACCCATTTCTTAAAAATTTTTTAAAAATTTTTGATTTCCTTGTCGGAATCGCCTCCTTTCGTCGGTATATTAGTAGGACCGATGAAGGGAGGTGATTTTTATGCGCAAGAAACTCATGCGCTGGCTGGCGGCGGGGATGGCCCTGTGCCTGACCCTGGGGGGCTGCCCCTGCCGCCTCCGCCGCCCAGCTGCCCCAGGACGCGCCCGGTTTTGAAAAGATCATGCCCTATGCCTTGTCAAACATCCTGGATAGTAGCTGTACATTGACCATCTCTGGAAAAACTGCGACTGCAAAGCCTGGGTATCCGGTTATTCCGGTGAGGCCACTGAGTGCCAGGTACGAATGGAGCTCCAGCAAAAATCCGGCTCCTTCGCCTGGATACTGGTGGACTCCTGGACCGACCGCCAGGACAGGACCCGGGCATCTGTCTCTGAGACGGTGTCTGTGACCCCCGGCGAGACCTACCGGGTCAAGGCGGTGGTCACTGTCTGGGCCGGCAGTGACTCAGAAACCGCAACCATCTACTCTGAAATCCAGACAGCGTAACATTTGACAACACTACTTTTTCGCTATTTTCCAACTTACGATTAAAATTTCATATTGAAAGGAAGGAATCACGATGAAGAAAAAGACTCTTATCGTTATTTTTGTGTGCCACAGCCCTGATTTCTTTATTTTCTATAAACTCTTTTGCTTCTTTTAATAGTATTTCCTCTATTTATGAAAACAAAAATCAGAACACTACAACTATAAACACCATGTCTGAATACGAAATTGCAGTCCAAGAATCTCTACAATTTCAACGTTCTGGACAAAGCGGAGAAGATCCTCTTGCGGCCTATGAACGGGCTTTCAAAAGTTATGTGAACTTCCGGCCGACATGCTCATGAACAACGGTTACAGCAGTGAAGAAGTCTCACTTATGAAAGCTTATCTGTCTGGTAGTGTTTCTTTTGATGTAGCAGCCATGCGTGCATCTGCAAGCTTGAGCAGCGACCTTCGTTGTACAAAGCATACATCAACACAATACACATGTGTTTACAGCTGGGAGTGGGACAAAATTCCTGCCGGAGAAGATACCGCTGGATATGCCTTAACCATGGTTGGAATTAATGAAAATAGCCAATCCATTGAAACAAAAAAGGTTGCACAAAACTCATCTGTTTATTATTATAATGAAGATGGAACATATTATAAATACGAAACGCCTTCAACTACTGTCCGTCAAAATTACATCGTATGCTACTATGATAAATATAAAATCAATGATGAAGGCGATTCCCGTATATGGGCTAAAAGAGGTAATGTCTCTTACTCTGTTACACCCGTAATAAGTGGAAATTATTTTGAAGCACTTCGTGCTCAAGGAGCATATTTTTCCTCGGATCAAGGTGGAGTTGATATCAGTGTTTCATTCTCTTACGGTGTTGCCAGCATCTCTGCCTCTACCACAATACTTGGATCTGATGTCGGTCCTCGTGGAGAAGAGCACTGTATCTATTACAATGACGGGACTGAAGAACCTCAATGAAAAAAAGTTAGATAGGAAGCCTTTCCTTCGGTCTATGCTCCTGGTATTGTTGTTCCTGTGCTCCTTCTGTCTGGGGGTGTCTTATCTCCCTTTGGGGTTCAGGATGGGGAGACCTAGGTTTGGCCCCAGGATGAAAAATTTCCCAAGGAGATGGGGTATTTCCGCAGCGGTCAGGTGGTCTATACCCAGTACAGAGAGCACTATGCGGATGGCACCGGCGTCTATCAGGATGCGCCCTGCTGGAATATCTATATTCGGGGCGCCAGTATCCCAGACGTCATCAGCTACATCAACCAGCTGAAGCAGTGCGGGTTCTCCTATCGGAGCCTCGAGCGGCGGCGAAGAACCTCCTTTTTTCCTTTGAATGGGGTGGGTTTGAGTGGCGGGGCGTCTCCCAGGATGCCAGTATCTTGATTATGATGGCGGAGGAGGAGGTCCCTTCCACCGTCTCCAATGAGCCGCTTCCTATTCTCAGCAATCTCTATATCACCCTCATCGACGGCGTTGTCTGGGATACATAATAGCAAGACCTTCTGAGCTATCACCCTGGACTTGGAGGCATCCGGCGGGGCGGGGCCGCACCTATACCGCCGGATGCTGCTGGCCGGCCCCTTCCTCCTCCCGGTCATCCTCTGCGTCCACTTCATTCACGACAAGTACAAACTGTCCGGCTGGCAGACGCGGGGCAGGCTGTCCAGGACCTAACCATGAGAAATAAAGGGAGTTGGATCTTATGCGCTGGGCAAAGGTGAGAGAAAAGGCCAAAAAATACGCTCCTCTTATTGCTCTCCTGTACTTTTTCTTCCTGCTGAACGGGGAACGCCACGAAAATCATGTCCTCCAGAGCGAGCTGGCCCAGCTGGACCACCATCTGGAGATGGAGTTCACCAGCACGAAGGACTTTCTGGCCGGCAATCTCTCCTCCCCGGACTATCATGACTCCATGATCTGGGAAGCCGAACAGCTGCGGACCATTGCGTCTTGTGGATATTATTTTCAGAGTTCCGGGTTCGGGGCGGATGACGCCTGGCTGGAGGTCTTTTCCGAGCTGAGCCAGTTTGTCCAAAGCCCGGAATCCTTTCAGCAGCTCACCCCTCAGGAGCGGGAGACCCTGGCCGCTTTTTCTGAATGACTATTCCTATCAGAATGACCCGGTGCTGGGGCCGGGGGACACGGCGGAGGTCTTGGACTGTCTGGCCGGGGCGCTGGAGCGGCAGGACTGAACGGCGGCCCCCTGTGCCCCCGCACCGCCCCCATGCTCCCGCTCCCCGACGGGCGTCAAAACCTGATCCTGCTGGCCGTCTCGGTCATCCTCTGCGCTCACCTCATTTACGACAAGCACAAGGGGAAGAGCTCATAAAGGCCGCCGGCGGAGCATCTCTTCGCTCGTTCTCCGCCCCCGTGCCAGATCGTTCTGAACAGCGAAAGGAGCTTCTTATGGCCCGTACTCATTTGAGAAAAACGCATCCTTCTGCCCCTGCTGGTCCTCTCCCTGACCACAGGCGTCTTTCTGGCTGTCCAACTGGCAGAGGCGGACCAGGACCGCTGGGACCTGAGCCCGGAGGTGCAGGCCGACCTCCTGGCCCCGCTACCCCAAGGAGATCGCCCTGGTCGAGGAGCTCTGGGACATCCAAGTGGACCGCATCGACGAGAGCACCCGGGAGGCCATCACCCACACCGCCAACCACCACCTCGGTCCCTCCTATCGGTTCTCCGAACTGATGACCGAAATTTCTCTGGCCAAGCGTGGCTTTTGGAGCGTGAAGAGATGAAGGGAACACACATTACCCCCCGGCAGGTCCGCACCGCGCTGGCGGCGGCCTTTCTCCTGCTCCTTCTTCTCTTCCTCTCCCTCTTTCAGTGGTATCAGAGGGCCGACACCCGCCTGGAGGACATCGCCGCTCAAAACGGGTGGGACTGTCTGGGGGCGGCAGACCGGCTGGCTACCCATCTGAAGCGGGGAACTTATGACTACATGACCATCGACGCCATCGCCCGCTTTGACGAGACGGCTCAGCACGCGCAGCAGCCCACATGGGGCCAGCTGGGCGAAGTGCTGGTGGAACTGGAAAATGAGATCGCCTTTACCGCCATCCCGCCCAGGGAGATGCAGAAGATCACCGCCTATCTGAATGGGCTCACCGGCCCCCCACATCAGAGGAAGTGCTGGAGATCTCCACCATCATTCGCCTGAACACCTATGACGCATATTTAGAGGCCCGGGAATGACTGCCCCGCCGGGGAGCCGGTGATATTCTGCCAGGCGAATCGCGCCGCTGTCTGCATAGGAAAACCAATTTTTAATGCCTTTGGTAAAAAGGAGGCCAACAGATGGATGGGAACCCCACAAAATATTTCTGGGCAGAGCCTGACGGCGGGGCCGACCTGCGGCTGTCCCTGCCGCTGGACTGCTTCTGGGAGGCCCCTGGATACAACAGCGGGATCACGGTCCGCCTCTCCCAAGAGGGGGCGTCGGTCCGGCGTCTGACCACGGTCCGCTTCCTAGAGTTTGAGGCCAGATTCCGCCGCGCGTTTTTGCCCGCGGTCTCCGACGAGCAGTTCTGCGGCCACTGCGTCACGGAGGAACTGTGGCACGCCTTCAGCTGCCGCCTGTGCCCCTTCCTGGAGGGGGAGGCGGCGGAGCAGGCCTTTGACCGGCGCAGCCACCCCAGCGTCCTGGGTCTGTACCATCTCCGTTTCAGCGAATTTTATCGCTTCGATTTCAGGCCGCCCGCCCCGCCCCATCAGGGAATTGCCGACATCTATAAATTCTATCAGATCGACGGCTTCCAGCCCTTCCAGGCCGCCTTTTTCCGGGGCTCAGGGGACTTCTACTTTGTGGACCCCGATTTTGAATGGGCCTACATCGTCACCCATGAGCCTGAGCTGGGCCCCTATATGGGCCTACATCGTCACCCATGAGCCTGAGCTGGGCCCCTATTTCGTCACAAAGGCCACTTAGCAAAAACAGGCGTCCGCCCTGAGAAGGGCCTGTTTCTTCTGTACGCAGGATCTGTCTGGGGGATATTGGGTCCAAAGGAGCTGCAACGCATTTTATCATGAGCTATCTGATATCATGGAATATCAAATTTATAAAGTAACTGAAGGCGTGACATCCTCTATGATCCCGGCAGATACGGGCCGGGTTTTGGACATCTTATCAAAATTAGAGGCCTCCTTCCAGGGTCCTTATACTGGGGTCTATCTGGATCAGTAGCTTTGTCGACCGCTCCTGGATATCTGCGCCCACAGTCTCCCATTGGAATGAACGGATCTGAAACCAGAGGCCCCAGCCCGTGTGCAGTACGGACTGGGGCCTCTGGTCATCTCCATTACAGGGAAGGATCGGCTGTCTGCCAGGAATACGCCGCTTATTTTCTCAGCACGTCCTGGGCGATGAGGATGAAGCGCTCAGCGAAGTGGGACAGATACCGGTCCCGGCGGTAGCCCACCACCAGCCGGCTCAGGGTGGAGGGGTCGGCCAGGGGGAACAGGTCCACATCCTCCGGGGCGGGCTTGACCCCCGGCAGGTGGATGGTCCGCAGGAACAGCTGGGGACAGATGACGATGCCCATCCCCTCCCGGGCCATAGCCAGGGTGGTGACCGTGTTCTCCGTCTCCAGGATGATCTTGGGCTTGAAGTAGCACCGGCTCAGGTACTGGTCTACGATGCCCCGCACCCGGTTGCCCCGCTTGAGCAGGATGAAGGGCATCTGCCGGAAGGCGGTGATATCCGCCCCCTGGGCGTACTGGGCCCGCATCTCCTCCGCCCGGGGACCGAACACCTGGTCGGTGAAGACCTTGGGCACCACCATGATGAGCCGGTCCTCTGTCAGGGGGGACGGTCTCCACCCCCCCTCCAGCATGATGGGGTGGAAGGCGATGACCAGATCCACCCGGCCGTGGGCCAGCTCGTCCTCCAGCTCGGAGGAGTTGCCTTCGAACATGGAGAACTCCACCATGGGGAATTCCCTGCGGAACTGGGGCAGGATCTCAGGCAGCACCGCCAAGCCGCAGGTGTAGGAGATCCCCACCCGCAGCACCCCATATAGTGCCGGTTGATATCCCCCACCTTGTTGAGGTACTGGCTGTGCAGATCCAGGATCTGGGTGGCCGTGTCCACCAGCAGGTCTCCGGCATAGGTCAGCGCCAGCTTGGGGGAGCGGGTGAACAGCTTCACATTCAGCTCCCGCTCCATGTTACTGATGTGGTTGCTCAACGACTGCTGGGAGATATACAGCCGCTCGGCGGCCCGGGTGATGTTCAGCTCCTCCGCCACCATGAGGAAATACTTCAGATGTAAAAAATTCACGTGTCTCCCTCCAAAAGCCGCTCCTTCCGCCCTCCGGTTCCGGGCGCCCCTCTGTTCCATTCTCTTCCTGCAAGTATTCTATCACAGTTGAACGACTGTGGCAACCCTCAGGAAAAATGTGATGTCCCTGTTTAGTCTGTCATGCTATAATCATGATAACTGGAAGATTTTCTGCCTATTTTACCAATGCCGGGCGGAAACGGGCATCTTCCGACCTGAGTCGCCAAAGAGCCCCAATATGAAGAAGAAAGGAAGATTTCCCATGAAATGTCTGATCATTGATGCCGTCCACAGTGCCATCGCCGAGGAGCTGGGCAAGTATATGCAGGTGGACACCCACATGCTCCCCACCCAGGAGCTGGTCAAGCTCATCCCGGACTACGATGTGCTCATCATGCGCGTTGACCCCAAGATCACCAAGGAGATCATTGACGCCGCCGCCAACCTGAAGGTCATCGGCGTGTGCTCCGTGGGCCTGAACCACGTGGACATGGACGCCTGCAAGGCAAAGGGCGTGCAGGTCTTCAACGCTCCCGGCCTGAACGCCAACGCCGTGGCCGAGCTGACCTTCTCCAAGATGCTGGATCTGTCCCGCCACACCATCCCCGCCAACTACGACGTGAAGGTGAACAAGACCTGGGACAAGTATAAATTCGTGGGCCGCGAGCTGCGGGGCAAGACCCTGGGCATCCTGGGCTTCGGCCGCATCGGCCAGCGCGTGGGCGAACTGGGCCGTGCCTTCAAGATGAACATCGTGGCCTATGACCCCTACCTGCCCGCCCATGTGTTCGAGGAGCAGCAGGCCACCAGCATGGGCATCGACGAGCTGCTGAAGGTCTCCGACTACGTGACCATCCACATGCCCCTCACCCCCGAGACCAAGGATCTGTTCAATGCCAAGTCTCTGGCCGAGATGAAGGATGACGCCGTGGTCCTCAACATGGCCCGGGGCGGCATCGTCAATGAGCAGGACATGTACGAGGCCCTGAAGGCCGGCAAGATCGGCGGCTATGCCTCCGACGTGATGGAGAACGAGCTGGCCGCCGGCGGCCTGACCGAGGGCGCTGGCTTTGACTCCCCCCTGTTCGAGTGCGACAACTTCATCGTCACCTCCCCACCTGGGCGCTCAGACCGTTGACGCTTCCCGTGACATCGGTGCCCACATCATCGCCAAGGTGAAGGAAGCCCTGAATCTGGGCTGAGCTCCAGCTGGCAAACTGTAAGTAAAAAACGTCCCGGCATCCTGATTGGATGCCGGGACGTTTTTATCCCTGATGTCCGGCGCAGCCCTGGCCGCCAGCCCCGTGGGAATGGCCGCAGGAGTGGCCCTCCCCTCTCCGTGGCCGCCGCACTGATGGGCTCCGTCCCCCTCGTGGTGGTGGCTACACACTGTATCCGGGTCATAGGCCAATCGGCCTGCCAGCAGGTCGGCCACCGCCTGGTCCGCCGCCCCCGATACGCCGGGATAGAGCTGGATCTCCGCCTGGGCCAGGGCTGTTCTGGCCCCGCCGCCGATGCCGCCGCAGATCAGCGTCTGGACGCCCCGCTCACGCAGGAATCCAGCCAGCGCCCCGTGGCCGCTGCCGGCGGTGTCCACCACCTGGCTGGCAGTCACCGCTCCGTCTTCCACCTCATAGATCTTGAATCGCTCCGTGTGCCCAAAATGCTGAAAGACCTGTCCATTCTCATATGTCACTGCTATTTTCATGTTCTGTCCCTCCTGTTTCATCCTGTTCTGTTCCACTCCAGACCGTCCCGGGCAGCGGCCCTCCTCCCGGCAGGTCAGGCGGCCGTTTTCGCACCGGCCCTCTCCCCCGCCCCGGCGGCGGCAGCGCCGGCCGCAGCAGTGCTCCGCCTGACCGCACAGGTCGTAAGTGCCCCCCTGGACTGCCAGGGGCCTGCCCTCCGCCAGCATGCGGGCCAGCTTCTCCCGGGCAGAGTCGTAGATGGCCTGCACCGTGGTCCGGGCCACATTCATCTGGGCAGCACACTCCTCCTGAGTCAGCCCCAGCAGGTCGATGAGCCGCACCGCCTCATATTCGTCCACTGTCACCTCGATCACTGGGCCGCCTGGCCCTCCTTCAGGCCGGAACGCCCCCACAGGAGGCAGCCCGCATACCCTTCTCCGCTTTACCGGCCGCGCCATGGGACCGCCCCCTCTCTTTCCTCTTTAGTATAGCTCCATTTTCGTCATATGTCAATAATATTTTGACTGAAGCTTTTGTACCGCGGCATGTTTGGGGCAGAGGGGCACGTGTCATGACTGGGCAAGTAAGACGGTCTATGCATTCCAGGCCAGGCGCTGCAACTCGGCGAGCCGGTCCTACAGTCCGCCCCCCCGCAGGGCCCAGCGGGTCCGACGCTCTCTCTTACAAGGGCAGTCTCCAGGGCTCTCCTTCCCAGACACATTCCTTCCTGGGTTCAGCTGCCGGATGTCCTTCCCCACTCCAGGGCGATCCGCTCTTACTTTTTCCAAAAAACTCCTCTAAGACCCGCGCTGGGACAAAAAAAAAAGGGCCAAAGGCCCTTTTCCTGAACTGTCGAAAAAGCGGCTTTGCCACTTTTTTGAGAAAGCAGCAGCCTGCCGCGCGCGGGATTGGTCCGCCGCAAGCGGACAAACCCCACACTTGCAGCCTGAGAAGTGTTTTCCCCGACGCACATGTCGCCGGGGAAAACGGATCAGAACTGGATTCGCGCCTGCGGGCGCGAACTCTGCGAGGCTTTTTCCTCTATCGTTATTTCTGCTTTTGCTTGGACTTAAAGCACTCAAAAAGCCTCTAGGATGCTCTGCTCCGGGGCGGGGGTCAGCAGGCTGACCATCACGATGGCCACGCAGGCGCACAGAAAAGCGGGCAGCAGCTCATAGATGGCCAGCGCGCCGCCCATAGGAGCCACCAGATACTTCCACACGAAGACCATCACGCCGCCGGTGACCATCCCTGCCAGTGCCCCCCACTTGTTGGACCGCTTCCAGAACAGGGCAAAGAGCATCACCGGGCCGAAGGCGGCGCCGAAGCCCGCCCAGGCGAATGAGACCACCCGGAAGACAGAGCTGTCCGGGTCTCGGGCCAGAAATGCTGCGATCAGGGGAGATGACCACCATGGTGCTCCGGGCCACCAGCACGCTTTTCTTTCCGCTGATTTTCAGGTGGAAAAACTCCACTGCCAGATTCTGAGAGACAGAAGAGGATGCCGCCAGCAGCTGAGAGTCGGCAGTGGACATGGTGGCGGCCAGGATGCCCGCCAAGATCACGCCGGCCAGCAGAGCGGCTGGAACACCGTAGCAGCTGATCAGGTTGGCGATCTGTACGATGATTGTCTCCGCGTCGGACAGCTGCTCCATGGCCCCGCTTTTGTCATGCCGTTGCCTACCACACCGATAAACACCGCCACGCCCATGGAGATGACTACCCAGGTAGTGGCCACCCGCCGGGAGAGGGCCAGCTTTTTCTCCTCCTCAATGGCCATGAACCGCACCAGGATGTGGGGCATGCCGAAGTAGCCCAGGCCCCAGGCCAGCAGGGAGCAGATGGTGAGCAGGCTGTACGGGTTGGAGCCGCCGGTGGCCGGGTCGTGGATGTTGACCAGGGACAGGTAGCCCGCCAGAGAGCGGGCGTTGTCCATCACCGCCTCCATGCCGCCAGCCTGCGCCACGCCGAAGCCCAGCACCACGATGAGGGCCACCGTCATGATGATGGACTGGATGAGGTCGGTGAAGGAGGCCGCCAGGAAGCCGCCCATGACCGTGTAGATGACGATGACAGCGGCGCTGATGAGCATGGCGGAAACATAGTTGATGCCGAACAGGGAGGCGAACAGCTTTCCGCAGGCGGAGAAGCCGGAGGCCAGATAGGGCACGAAAAAGATCATGATGACCACGGCGGCGATGGCGGAGAGCAGGTTTCGCTCATCCCCCCAGCGCTTGGAGAAGAACTGGGGCACGGTGATGGCGTCCAGCCGGTGGGAGTAGCGGCGGATACGCCGGGCCACGATGAGCCAGTTCAGATAGGTGCCCACAGCCAGACCGATGGCCGTCCAGCTGGCCTCCGCCAGGCCGGAGAGGTAGGCCACGCCGGGCAGCCCCATCAGCAGCCAGGAGGACATGTCGCTGGCCTCCGCACTCATGGCGGTGACGAAGGGGCCCAGCTTCCGCCCCCCCAGATAGAAGTCGTCTACGGAGTTGTTGCGTTTGGAGAACCAGACGCCTACGCCCAGCATGGCGATCAGATAGACCGCGATGGCCAGGCAGATGCAGATCTGCGAAATGGTCATAGTATCTCTCCTCATATTCTGTTACCCTCCGGCGCCCCCCCACACAAAGCAGGAGCAGGACGGCTGCCGGCAGCGCACGGCGTTTTTTTATTATAGCATGGAGATCTTAAGAACAAAATACAGAACACAGTATAGAATAAATTCTATACTGTGTTCTCTCTATTCCCCATTTTTCTCTTTTATACTGCGGGATTTCAGCCGTACACTTTCTAAAATCATCCTTTAGATATTTTGTACAAAATTCTTTTGACTTGTCCGAAATCCTCCCAAAAACATGGGCATCATAGTCTTTCCGTACTGGAGCAGGGAGTAGTCCCCCTGACAGGCACCAGTCATAAATCAGGGCCCGCTCGCACAGGGCGTACACCCGTACCATCTCGTTCACTGTCACATCTCCCCGCAGCTCTCCCCGCTGCTGGCCCTGGAGGACAATCTGCCTTAAAAGCTTATAATAGGTGCGGTTGTGGTCCAGCAGATGCTTGTCCCCCGGGTGACCAGCTGGGAGGAATAGAGCCGGGCCAGCAGGTCCAGGGAGATGGAGTTCTCGATCATGGCGAAAAGTTCCCGGTTCAGCTCCATCAGCACCTCGCCTCCATCCAGACCGCCTACAAGGCCGTGGAAGCCGACGCCGCCGGCCGTCTGGCCGCCATGCTCCCCCAAACCCTCCGCCCGGCCTTCTCCGCCCTGCTGGAGGAGACCGACCCAGAGGTTTTGGCCCTGGTCAAGGCCGCCGACAAGCTCTCAGCCCACCTCAAGTGCGTGGAGGAGCTGAAGGCGGGCAACCGGGAGTTCCAGTCCGCCGCTCAGCAGACCCTGGAGGCTCTCAAGAGCTATCAGCTGCCTGAGCTGGACTACTTCCTGACCCATTTTTTGCCCGCTTTTTCCCTGACCCTGGACGAACTCCAAGGGTGAGGTTGTTCCTATCCACCCCAACCACATTTTAGCAAAGAAAGCGAGAGGATTTTTATGCGCGCAGTCGTCACCGTGGCCGGCAAGGATCAGGTTGGCATCATCGCCGCCGTCACCAACGCCCTGGCCCAGGAGAACGTGAATGTTCTCGACATCACCCAAACCATTCTTCCCCTGACTTCTTCACCATGGTCATGCTGGTGGACGCCGGACAGGCAAAGGTCCCCTTTGCCGAGCTGGCGGGCAGCGACAAGATGTCTGCCCTGGGCGAGGAGCTTGGGCCTGTCTATCCACGCCCAGCCATGCACCGGGGACACCGAGGAAGGAGGACCACCTTCCACGAGATCACGGCGGTTTCTCCGCCCTGGTCCAGAAGGGCATGACCGACGCAGACCGGAACCTCATTGCCTCCATCCCCGAGGCTCTGTCCACCACCGACCTGGTGTGCGCTAGTGTGAATGTGGGCTCCACCAAGGCGGGCATCGACATGGACGCGGTGGCCCTCATGGGCCGCACCATCAAGGAGCTGGCGCAGCGCACCGCGGACCAGGGCGGCTTCGGCTGCGCCAAGCTGGTGGTGTTCTGCAACGCGGTGGAGGACAACCCCTTCATGGCCGGCGCCTTCCACGGGGTGGGCGAGCCGGAAAACGTCATCAACGTGGGGGTGTCCGGCCCCGGCGTGGTGCACCACGCCCTCCAGGAGCGTGAAGGGGGAGCCCTTCGACGTGGTGGCCGAGACGGTGAAAAAGACCGCCTTCCGCATCACCCGCATGGGCCAGCTGGTGGCCCAGGAGGCCAGCCGCCGGCTGGACGTGCCCTTCGGCATTGTGGATCTTTCCCTGGCCCCCACCCCCGCTATCGGGGACAGCGTGGCCCGCATTCTGGAGGAGATGGGGCTGGAGGTGTGCGGCACCCACGGCACCACCGCGGCGCTGGCGCTCCTGAACGACGCGGTGAAGAAGGGGGGCGTGATGGCCTCTTCCAGTGTGGGCGGCCTGTCCGGCGCGTTCATTCCCGTCAGCGAGGATGAGGGCATGATCGCCGCGGCCTCCTCCGGCGCGCTGCCCCTGGACAAGCTGGAGGCCATGACCTGCGTCTGCTCCGTGGGGCTGGACATGATCGCCGTGCTGGACCCCAAGCCCGGGGACCTGTCCGGCCTGGACTTTCTCCGGGGAAGGACCTGCGCTTTGTCAACGAGCAGGCCCGCGTCGGCACCGTTCTGGCCCATGTGGCCGGAGGAGTGCCCAACCTGCTGCTCACTGTGCCCGAGCGCACGCCCCTATTGGGCGGGCCAGTTGGTCTACTTCTTTGAATACGCCTGCGGACTGTCCGGGTATCTGCTGGGGGTCAACCCCTTTAACCAGCCCGGGGTGGAAGCCTATAAAACCAATATGTTCGCCCTGCTGGGCAAGCCCGGCCACGAAGCCAGGCGAAAGGCCCTCTTAGACCAGACCGGCCTATGACCGCGAAAACCACAAGGGGAAAAAACGCGATTCTCTGCAACTAATTTTCAAAAAATCAGAGAATTCCCATTGCAGTTTTTCCGTTGGTATGGTAACATGATGCTAACAGGAAGTTTTATCTTTTCTGCATCAAGAAGGAGTGATTATTCATGGTTCGAGTGATTATGGGCGCAAAAAGGGTCCGGCAAGACCAAGCAGCTCATTGATATGATCAATCATGCCGCCAACAACGAGAGCGGCAGTGTGGTTTGCGTGGAAATTGGCAGGAAGCTGGTTTACGACGTCAGCCCCAACGTCCGTCTGGTGGAGTCCAGCGACTTCGCCGCCGACAACTTTACATTCTTCAAGGGCTTCATCAGCGGCATGTACGCCTCTAACTACGACCTGACCCACGTGTTTATCGACAGTCTGTGCAAGATCATCCCCTCCCAGCCTGACTCCCCCCGAGGTGGAAGAGTTCCTGGCTTGGCTGGACCGCTTCTCTGAAGCAAACCAGGTGAAGTTTACCATCACCATCAGCGCCGATATCGCCCAGCCACTGAGGCCGTCAAGGCCTATTTCTAATCGTCCGCCCGCTAAACGGCGCTCGTAATTTCTAAGGAGGAATGTCCCATGGCACTGCGCGAGAAACTCAACTCCCTGGCCGCTGAGGCCGCCAGCCGGGCCAACACCCTGGCCGCCGGGGGCCGCCAGCAAGGCCAACACCGCCATCGAAACCGGGAAGCTGAGCCTGAAGATCAACAACGAAGAAAAAGAAGATCGACGAGTTTACCCTGAACATCGGCGAGCTCATCCTGGACAAGCTGGACGCCGGAGAGATCCTTGACGACGAGATCATGGCCCTCTATTCCTCCATCCAGGCCTCCCGGGAAGTCATCGCCGGGGCACGGGCCGAGATCGAGGCCAAGCGCCAGGCCGACCAGGCCGGTGAAGCCGACTTCACCACCCCGCCGCCTGCGCCAGCTGCGGCGAGCCCCTGACGCAGGACGCCAAATATTGCGCCAACTGCGGCGCCAAGGTGGAGGAAGAACCCGCCCCCAGGCTCCCGTCTCGGAAGAGCTTCCCGAAGAAGCCCCCGCTGAGACACCGGAGGCCTGATCCCCTTCCCCTCGTAAGCCTGCCCCGCCGCTTCTCCTGAAGCGGCGGGGCTTTTTTCCCACCCAAAAGGAGGATTTTCATGGATCGAACCCCTAAGGAGCTCCAGCAGCTCACCCTGGCCCTGCTCTACCTCACCTCCCTGGCCGACCACGACGACCCCGCCAGCCGCCGGTGCTGGAAGGGCTACGACTTCCAGGTCTGGAGGACCTGATGGCCCAGGGCCTGCTCCAGGACACCCAGGGCCGCATCCCCCTCCTGCCTGCCCCCGAGGGGGTAGCCCAGGCCAAGGCCGCCCCTGGCCGCCTACGGGCTGGAGGATCTGGGCCCCAAAGAAGCATAACCGGGAAACAGCAGACCAGCCCGCTGCGCGTTTTGCGCAGCGGGCTGGTGTTTTCTATGGGTATCCAGACTTCTGCTCTCACCGGTAGGACGCGGTGTAGATCTTCACCAGATCCTCGTCGGTCAGGGTCAGGCGGTCCATCTTAAACAGAATCCCCATGGTGCTCCGGGCGTTGGCCACAAACTTGGGGAACTCCTCGGGGGTGATGCCATAATCAGACATTTTCAGGTCCTCCACACCGCAGGCCTTTTGCAGGTCCACCAAGGCGGTGACAAAATCCATGGGCTCCTTGGCATCGGTCTTGCCCATGGCCTTGGCCATGTCGATGAACCGGTCGTGGAGTTCGGGGCAGTGCTCCACAAAGTAGGTGTAATAGGCCCGGCTGATCATAATGAGGCCCGCCCCGTGGGCGATCTCGTGGTGATAGGCGGACAGGGGGGTGCTCCAGGGAGTGCTCGGGCACAGGTTGTCCACGCTCATCACCATACCCGAAAGGCTGCTGCCAAAGGCCACCTTTTTCCCGGGCCTGGATATTCTGCCCATCGGTGCAGGCGGTGGCCAGGTTTTGGCCCACGCACTCGATGGCCTTCAGGGCCAGCATGTCCCGCATGATGTTGTTGGTCTTATTGATATAAGACTCTGTGGAGTGGAAAAGGGCGTCGAATCCCTGGTAAGCGGTGTACTTGGGGCGGTACGGTGCGCATGAGCTCCGGGTCCACGATGGCCAGGACGGGAAGGTGTTCTTGTTGCCGCCGCTCATCTTCTCGCTGGTGGCCTCGTTGGTGATGACGGTCCAGGCGTCCAGCTCGGTGCCGGTGCCAGCTGTGGTGGGGATGGCCACGACGGGCAGGGGCTTGTTCTTCATCCGCTGGCCGCCGCCGGTGCCGCCGTAGACATAGTCCCAATAATTGCCCTCGTTAGGGGCCATCATGGCGATGGCCTTGGCCGCGTCGATGCTGCTGCCGCCGCCCAGACCCAGGACGAAGTCACAGCCGTTTTCCCGGGCGCAAGCCGCGCCGTCCATCACGTTGTCCAGCACGGGGTTGGCCAGAATCTTGTCAAAGACCGTGTACGCTACCCCGGCCTGGGTCAGCTGGTCCTGAACGGTGTCCAGATAGCCGTTGGCCCGGGTGGACTTGCCGCTGGAAATGACAATGAGGGCTTTCTTGCCCGGCAGACGCTGCTTGTGCAGCTTTTTCACCGCCCCCTGGCCAAAGACCAGGTTGGTGGGAACGTGGAAGGAAATGCTCACGAGAAATTCTCCTTTCGGTTTTCCAAATGGGCGCCGAGGCGCCTGTTTTCACAAGATTACTCTACCATGGAACCCCTGCCGGGGCAAGTCCTTCTCTTCTTTTTTCCCGAAATTTCTCACCCAAAAAGTTTTTTGAAATTCGGCAAAATTTCTCTTTACTTTTGTCCGAGCCCTTGCTATAATAGCTTGGCAAGTGAAAATGCGCCAGTAGCGTAATGGATAGCGCATCAGATTCCGGTTCTGAGGGTTGGGGTTCGAGTCCCTTCTGGCGTGCCAAAAAGGCCTGTCTCTCCGAGACAGGCCTTTTTGTGTGCGACGGAAGGGACTCGAACAGCTACGGGCTTCGCTCCTGCGAAGACCGAAGGGCAAGGCGCCGGTGGCGCCTTGCCCCTATGCGCGGGTAGAGTCCCTTCTGGCCCAATGGATTCCGCCTTTTCCCGCTCCCCCCTCTGACAGGCCTTTTGTGTGCGACGGAAAGGACTCGATCAGCTCTGGGCTTCGCTTCTGTGAAGCCCGAGGGGCAGTGCCCGACGGGTTTTCTTGCGCCCGGATTCTCCCCTCCGGGATGGCGGCATCTCTTCCGATCCTGCTGTACATGGTTGCAAAAGTGGTTGCAAAAATAACTGCGGTTCTGCGCGCCATCTCACGCCATCTTGCCTTAATCAAGTCCATATGGTAGAATGACGTTGCCCCAAAACCGTAGAGGAGAATTACCATGGAACCCCAATACACCAAAGTGAACTTAGAGGAATGGAACAGAGGCCCCCTGTTCCAACATTATATTGACAACCTGCGCATCGTCATGAGCCTGACTGTTGACATCGACATCACAAAGCTGCTCGCTTTTTTTCAAAGCGCAGTCATTTGAAGTTTTACCCCTCCATGATCTGGGTGGTATCCAAGGTCGTCAACGCCCACGATGAGTTTAAGTATGGCTGGGACAACGACGGCGATCTCATCAAGTGGAACTATATTTCCCCATCCTATGCTGACTTTCACAAGGAGGATGAGAGCTTTACGAAGTTGGTCACCCCCTTTTCCGATGATTTATTGGAATTTCACGGGCGATTTATGGCGGATCAGGAGGCCCACAAAAACCATCGTGCGTTTGTAGAAAACCAGCCCAGGAACTTTTTCGATGTGTCCTGCCTGCCGTGGGTAAAATACAAACATTTTGACGTCCATGTGTTTGACGAAGGCAAATTTCTCGCCCCCGTCATCACCTGGGGGAAATACGAAAGGAACGGCGCCGGCTATCTGATGCCGGTTACCATGAATCTTCATCACGCCGTGGCGGATGGATTTCATTTATCCAGATTTTTTACCGAGGTACAGGACTTGATCCATTCCTTCGGGTGATCTGTTCTCCCACACCCAGAGAAAAACCAAGCGGCCCTGCCCGTCAGTTTTGACGGGCAGGGGCCGCTTTCTGTTGTTCCGTTATTTTTTTTGTGGACCAGCAGCCCTTCCAGCTCCCGGGCGGCGGGGGCAATCTGTGCCTCCATCCGGTCCCGCAGCTCTTTGGCCTGGACTTTCTCCCGCTGCCGGATGCCGCCGGTGGCGGGCCGGCCCGGGCCGCAGAAGCAGTTGCTCAGGGTAGCCATGCGCCAGAGGCCGCTGAGATATTCCCTGGCCCCGGCGGGCTGGAGAATGGACGCTGCCGTCTGGGCGGTGCGCCCCTTTCCCTCGGTGTGCAGCTTGGGGAGTTCACCCGCCGGGCCTCCTCCAGCAGAAGCAGGTCCAGGGCCACCTCAATGCGGAAGTGGGAGGACCCCTCTGCCATCCAGCCATAGATGGGGGGGATGGACCGTGTCGTCCAGCAGCTGGTGCAGGATGTACCCCGCGGCAAAGCTCCGGTCTGTGCCGCTTCCCTGATGGATGGCCTGGGTCAGCTCCGGCAGGAGTCCCTCCGCCACCATTTGTGCAGGTGGTCGGAGATCTTTTTTTTTTTGGTGCGAAAGGAAAAAATCAGCGGGTCCGGGCCGTAGAGGCCCAGATGAAACACCGGCAGGTCACCGGTGCAGAGTTGGCGCAGGTCTGGAGGAAGCTGTTCCAGCACCCGCAGGCCGAAATAGGTATGGGCGTTGTGGTCGGCCATAGTACCGCCTCCAATCACTTTTATGATACGCCCATTTGAAGGCAAAGTCTACCGGAAATATATGGATATTCCTTGAAGTTTTCGTTAAATGATGTACCCGCCGTTGGGGGAGAGAGCACCTGGCCGGTGAAGAAATTTCCCCCTGCGAGGCCAAAAACCAGATGGCCTCGGCCACGTCCAGGGGGGTCCCCAAGCGCTCCAACGGGGTCTCTTCCGCCAGAGCGGGCCTTGGTCTCCTGGCTGAGCAGGCCGTTCATCTCGGTCTCAATGACCCCCGGCGCCACACAGTTGACGGTAATACCCGAGGGGCCCAGCTCCTTGGCCAGGGCCCGGGTCAGGCCGATGACCCCCGCCTTGGCGGCGGGTAAGCCACCTCGCAGGAGGCGCCCACCTGGCCCCACATAGAGGAGAGGGTGATGATCTTCCCCGCCTTCCGGTGGAGCATATCCGGCAGGGCGGCCTGGCAGCAGTGAAAGACCCCGTCCAGGTTGACTCCCAGCATCCGCCGCCAGCCTTCGGCAGTGATGTCGGTGAAGAGCTCCTGCCGGGCAATGCCGGCGTTGCACACCAGCACGTCAATGCGGCCAAAGTCCCGGAGGAAGGCGGCCAGCATCCCCTCCACCTGCGCCTGCTGGGAGACATCGCAGGGATACAGTCCCACAGGGACTCCCATGGCTTCCAGCTCGCCGGCCAGGGTCCGGGCCTTCTCCTGGGAAGTATGATAGTTGATCCCCACGCACCAGCCCTCCCGGGCAAACCGCCGGGCCGTGGCGGCCCCGATGCCCCGGCTGGCCCCGGTGATGAGGACGGTGTTTCGATCAGACATTGAACCGGAAGAGGACCACGTCGCCGTCCTTCATCACGTACTCCTTACCCTCGGAGCGGATCAGGCCCTTCTCCCGGGCGGCGGCCATGGAGCCGCCGCAGGCCATCAGGTCGTCGTAGGAGACCACCTCGGCCCGGATGAAGCCCCGCTCGAAGTCGGAGTGGATCTTACCGGCGGCCTGGGGGGCCTTGGTGCCCTTGCGGATGGTCCAGGCCCGGCACTCGTCCTCGCCGGTGGTGAGGAAGGAGATCAGGCCCAGCAGGGCGTAGCTGGCCTTCACGAGCCGGTCCAGGCCGGACTCCTTCACGCCCAGTTCCTCCAGGAAAAGTTCCCGGTCCTCGGGGTCCATGGCGGCGATATCGGCCTCCACATTGGCGCAGATGGGGATGACCTGGGCGTTTTCCTCCTGGGCAGCCTTCACCACAGCCTGGTAATAGGGGCTGGCGTCGTGGTTCTTGAAACCCTCCTCGTCCATGTTGGCGGCGAAGATCACAGGCTTCAGGGTGAGCAGGTCGGCGGTGGACAAAATCTCCCGCTCATCCTCGTCACAGGGATAGCTCCGGGCGGACTTGCCCTCGTTGAGCCAGGCCAGCAGGCCCCTTGAAGACCTCGGCGGGTGAAGGAACTTCTTATCCCCTTGCCCGCCTTGGTGTCCTTGTCAATGCGGCGCTCCACCATCTCCATGTCTGCCATGACCAACTCCAGGTCGATGATCTCGATGTCCCGGGCGGGGTCGCAGCTGCCTTCCACATGGATGACGTTGGGGTCGTCGAAGCAGCGGACCACGTGAACGATGGCGTCCACGGCCCGGATGTTGGACAGGAACTTGTTCCCCAGGCCCTCCCTTTAGAGGCGCCCTTTACCAGCCCGGCAATGTCCACAAACTCGATGACGGCGGGGGTCTTCTTTTTTGGGGTTGTAGATTTCGGCCAGCTTGTCCAGCCGCTGGTCGGGGACGGTGACCATGCCGACATTGGGCTCGATCGTGCAGAAGGGATAGTTGGCGCTCTCGGCGCCCGCGTTGGTTATGGCGTTGAAAAGCGTGGATTTGCCCACGTTGGGCAGACCCAGGATACCTAATTTCATGGTGTTAACCATTCCTTTTCTCTCTGGGGCAAGGCCCCGGTATCGCACTCCCGCCCCGGCGTGTGGGGGACCCGGGAAGCTCCTCTGAAATTATCTGTTTTATTATAATGCGTACGGAACAAGGTCATTGCGGCAAAAAGCCACAAAAACCTTGCACCTCTCGTTGGTGCGGCGGGCCGCATCAACGAGAATACGCATTGCAACAATGTCTGAATTTTCATAAAAGCGGTTCAAAAGAGCCGCTTTTATGAAATTTCGCGGCATCCGCCGCGGGAATAAACCGAAAGTCAGTTTATTCAGCAGACATTATTATAGTAGAAAAGCGGGGGAAAAACACAAGAGGGACCCCGCCCCCCCACCGGCCGTGCTTTTTCCGTCATTTCTCCGAAAAAGCAGGGATTCCTGCATTTTTGACGAAAAGCCCTTTTGTGCGACAAGCTGAATTTATCCGAAAACCTTCTCTTATTTTGAGGAAACCGCTTAATTTTCACCTTTTCTCGGGATGATATTGAATTTTTTTTCATCTTGCAGTAAAATGCAAGCTGTATTATATCGCCAAAAACTTGAAAAGCTTCCTGCTTTTCAAGGGACGGAAATCCCCGCCGGCGCCCGGCGCGCCGGTTGACGACCACGACAGTTTGCCAGGAGCGAGGCGAAAAAAAGCATGTTGAACATCGTTCTTGTGGAACCGGAGATCCCGATGAACACCGGCAATATTGCCCGGACCTGCGCTGCTACCCGCAGCCGTCTGCACCTGGTCCGTCCCCTGGGCTTCGACATCAGCGACCGGGCCGTGAAGCGGGCCGGCCTGGATTATTGGCACATGGTGGACCTTCGCGTCTATGATGACTTAGAGGACCTTTTCCGCAAAAATGAGATTACAGACCTGTGGCTGGCCACCACCAACGCTCCCCGGCTACGCTCAGGCCAGGTTCCGGGATGGCTGCTGGCTCTTCTTCGGCAAGGAGACCGCCGGCCTTCCCCAGTGGTTCCGGCAGGCCCACCCCCAGCCGCTGCCTCCGCATCCCCATGCGCCCGGACGCCCGGAGTCTGAACCTGGCAAATTCTGTCGCCATTTTAACCTATGAGGCACTCCGCCAGCTGGGCTTTCCCCAGCTGAGCGGACAAGAGACATGGGGGCGGACCCACTCACTCTTGCGGGGCGATAAGGCCCAGTGGAGTCTGTCCACCAACTATTGAAATGAAGGGGCTTTTTTCTGATGAATTATGACAAGAAGACCATCCGGGACATTGACGTTGCCGGAAAAAGATCCTCCTGCGCTGCGATTTCAACGTTCCCCACGACAAGGCCACCGGTGTCATTCACGACGACACCCGGATCGTATCCACGCTGCCCACCATCCGCTACCTGCTGGACCACGGCGCCGCTGTCATCCTCCTGTCCCACATGGGCCGTCCCCACGGCCAGTGGAAGAAGGAGCTCTCCCTCTTCTCCGCCCGGGATCACCTGGAAAAGCTGCTGGGTATCCCCGTCCCCATGACCCAGGACGTGCTGGGCCCCGACACCAAGGCCAAATGCGCCGCCCTCCAGCCCGGCCAGGTGGTGCTGGTGGAAAACCTCCGCTTCCGCATTGAGGAGGAAAAAAACGACCCGGACTTCTCCCGGGAGCTGGCCTCTCTTGCCGACCTTTTTGTTTTCGACGCCTTCGGGGCGGCCCACCGGCCCACGCCTCCACCGAGGGCGTGTCCCACTACCTGCCCTCCGTGGCCGGCCTGCTGGTGGAAAAGGAACTGAACTTCATGGGTAAGGCCCTGGAAGATCCCAAACGGCCCCTGGTGGCCATTCTGGGGGCGCCAAGGTCTCCGGATAAGATCGGCGTCATCAACGCCCCTGCTGCAAAAGGCCGACACCATCATCATCGGCGGCGGCATGTCCTACACCTTCCAGGTGGCCCTGGGCAACCAGATCGGCACCTCCCTGCTGGACGCCGACCACGTGGACTACGCCCGGGAGATGATCGCCAAGGCCAAGGGCTGGGCGTGAACCTCCTGCTGCCCCAGGACAACATCGCCACCAAGGAGTTTTCCGCCGACGCCGAGCCCGTGCTGGTCACCCTAACGCCTTCCCCGACGACCTCATGGGCATGGACATCGGCCCCAGGACCATCGAGGCCTTCTCCAATGCCGTGAAGGACGCGGGCACCGTGATCTGGAACGGCCCCATGGGCGTGTTTGAGTTCCCCGCCTTCGCCAAGGGGACCAATGCCGTGGCCGAAGCCATGGCCCGGCAGACCGACGCCATCACCATCGTGGGCGGCGGCGACTCCCGCCTCCGCCGTGGAAAAGAGCGGCCAGGCCGACAAGTTCACCCACATCTCCACCGGCGGCGGCGCGGCTCTGGAATTCCTGGAAGGTCTGGTCCTTCCCAGCATTGCCTGTCTGGCCGACAAGTGAGCGTCTGGGAGGAGACGAGGAGCTATGAACAGAAAATACCGCAAACCATCATCGCCGCCAACTGGAAGATGCACAAAACCGCCACCGAGACCAAGGCCTTCGCCGAGCGTCTGAAAAGCGCCATCCCCGGGCCAAGCGGTGCAGCATCGTCCTGTGCGTCCCCTTTGTGGATATTCCCGCCGCTGTGAAGCTGCTCAAAGACATCCGCATCGCCGTGGGGGCCCAAAACCTCCACTGGGATGCCAGCCCTCCGTGGGGAGACACCGGGGAGATCTCCGCCGATATGCTGGCCGATTTGGACGTGAAGTACGTCATCATCGGCCACAGCAAAACGCCGGGCCCTGTTTGGGGAGAGCGACCTGATCATCAACCAAAAGGTCCCACGCCGCCCTGGGGGCCGGCCTGCGCCCCATCCTCTGCGTGGGAGAGGACCGGCAGCAGCGGGAGCTGGGGGTCACCCTGGAGTTTATCACCTACCAGCTCAAAGCCACACCAACATCGGCGCGGGCCGGGTGGTGTTCCAGGACCTGCCCCGGATCACCCGGCCATTGTCCACTGCTTCCTGGACGGGCGCGATGTGCCCCCCTGCTCGGGCAAGCCCTATGTGGAACAGCTCCAGGCCAAGCTCCAGCAGCTGGGCGTGGGCAAGATCGCCACCGTCATGGGCCGGTACTACGCCATGGACCGCGATAAGCGCTGGGACCGGCTGGAGCAGGCCTATGACGCCATGGCCTGCGGTGAGGCCCCTTCGAGGCCGACCCCCCGGTGGCGGCCGTGCGGAAGTCCTATGACTCCGGCGTGACCGACGAGTTTGTGGAGCCGGTGGTCTGCGCCAAAAGGGCTCAGGTCCGGGACAACGACTCCATTATCTTCTTCAACTTCCGCCCCGACCGGGCCCGGGAGATCACCCGCTGCTTCGTGGATGAGGACTTTCAGGATGTGGAGCGGAAAAAGGGCTTCGTCCCGGTGGATTTTGTCTGTACCACCGAGTACGACGCTACCATGCCCAATGTCACGGTGGCCTACCCCCGGCAGAAGCTGGAGAACATCTTCGGCGAGTATCTCAGCAATCTGGGCCTGACCCAGCTGCGCATTGCTGAGACGGAGAAATACGCCCACGTCACCTTCTTCTTCAACGGCGGTGCTGAGGCACGGTCTTTCCCGGCGAGGACCGCGTGCTCATCCGCCTCCCCCAAGGTGGCCACCTACGACCTCCAGCCGGAGATGTCCGCCTATCAGGTGACCGAGGAGGCCGTGAAGCGCATCCTGAGCGGGACCTATGATGTCATTATCCTCAACTTCGCCAACTGCGACATGGTGGGCCACACCGGCGTGTACGAGGCCGCCTGCAAGGCGGTGTCCACCGTGGACGAGGGCGTGGGCCGGGTGGTGGAAGCCACCTCCCGCATGGGCGGCGTCACTCTCATTACCGCCGACCACGGCAATGCCGAGCGGATGGCTGACGCGGATGGCGAGCCCTTTACCGCCCACACCACCAATCTGGTGCCCTTCTATATTGTGGGGGCCAGCGTCCAGCTCCGGGACGGCCGTCTGGCCGACATCGCCCCCACCATGCTGGACCTGATGGGCCTGGAAAAGCCCACGGAGATGGACGGGGAGACTTTGATCGTCAACTGAAACCGGCCCCGCGGAGTCACCGGTCCCTACGAATTTGCAAGGGCATTTTCCCTGGCCGGGCGGACGGTTTCCGCCCGCCGCCCCGCAAACGAAAGGAGTTTGACCACATGAAGCAGATGATCGAGATTGTAGACGTCGTCGGCCGTGAGATCCTGGACAGCCGCGGCAACCCCACCGTTGAGGTGGAGGTGTATCTGGAGGACGGCACTGTGGGCCGTGCCTGCTGTTCCCTCCGGCGCTTCCACCGGCATCTATGAGGCCTGCGAGCTCCGCGACGGCGACAAGGGCCGTTATAAGGGCAAGGGCGTGGAGAAGGCCGTCAACAACGTCAACACCGAGATCGCCGAGGTGCCTGATCGGCACCAACGTGCTGGATCAGGTGGCCATCGACAAGGCCCTGATCGACCTGGACGGCACCCCCAACAAGAGCCGTCTGGGCGCCAACGCCATCCTGGGCGCGTCCCTGGCCTGCGCCAAGGCGGCGGCCGAGAGCCTGGGCACCAACCTCCCTGTACAACTACATCGGCGGCGTCAACGCCAAGCACCTGCCGTGCCCATGATGAACATCCTCAACGGCGGCGCTCACGCCACCAACAACGTGGACATCCAGGAGTTCATGATCATGCCTGTGGGCGCGAACCAGCTTCCGGGAGGCGCTGCGCATGTGCGCCGAGGTCTTCCACACGCTCAAGAGCACCCTGAAGGAGAACGGCACCCCCGCCGCCGGTGTGGGCGATGAGGGCGGCTACGCTCCCAACCTGAAGAAGGATGAGGACGCCCTGAAGGTCATCGTCCAGGCCATTGAGAAGGCCGGCTACAAGCCCGGCGAGGACTTCATGATCGCCATTGACGCCGCTTCCTCCGAGTGGTGGGATGAGGAGGAGAAGCTCTATATCCAGCCCAAGTCCGGCAAGCTGACCCAGCAGCAGCTGGTCAACATGTGGAAGAAGTTTGCCGACAACTACCCCATCGTCTCCCTGGAGGACGGCATGGCCGAGACCGACTGGGAGGGCTGGGCTATGCTGACCCGTGCCATCGGCGACAACGTCCAGCTGGTGGGCGACGACCTGTTCGTCACCAACGTGGAGCGTCTGGCCACCGGCATCGAGAAGAAGGTTGGCAACTCCATCCTGATCAAAGTCAACCAGATCGGCACCCTCCGGCGAGACCGAGGACGCCACCATCGCCGACATCGCCGTGGCCGTGAACGCGGGCCAGATCAAGACCGGCGCCCCCAGCCGCACCGACTGACCCCGCCTCCCTGAATCCCGGTTCCCTGCGGGACTGGCTGGACGTGCAGGGCTACATCAGCCACAGCTCAGACCGGTCCAAGGACGCCCTGCTCTCCTTCGGGCAGATCACCTCTTACTCCCCCCGGTTCTATTTTGTGAATCAGACCTTCTTCCCGGTCTCCACCCCCTCTGACCGACGTGGTTACCAAAATCGACGACCTGCTCAAGGGAGGCTACTATGTCATCGCCCGGGTGAAGAACAGCGGTCATTTTGTCCCCATCGCCAAAACGGTCACCGGCGACGCCCAGCTCTACGACCCCGGCGCCGCCGCCAAGCGCCTGCTCGGAATACGACGGCACCATCGGCGGGCTGATCTATTTCAAGGCCAACCTCTCGGGCAAGGATACCATTCTCTCCCAGTCCTTGGCCCCCACGGCCCCCTACGGTGTCCAAGCTCTCCGCCACCTACGGGGACGGCGACCTGATCTCCGTGGCCTGGGGGAGCGTCCCCCTGGCCACCCACTACAACATCTACGTGGAGAAAAAGAACAGCGACGGCACCTGGACCTCTAACTTCCGCTATTACTTCTACGCCCATCCCCCCCACACCATGGAACGGCTTCCCGCAGGTACCTACCGTCTGAAGGTCCAGTCCACCAACTCCAGCAACTGGAGTTATGCCAACTCCGACTGGCAGACCTTCACCGTCAAAGCGAACTCCCTCACCATCACCTATAACGCCAACGGGGGCAGCGTCTCCCCCGGCTCCCAGCTGGTGTCCAAGGACAGCACCTACAATCTCCCCACCCCCACCCGCAGCGACGCCGCCTTTCTGGGCTGGTACACGAACGTAGGCAAAGAGATGGTCACCAACGGCACCAAGCTCAAGAGCACCTACGGCCAAACCCTGGTGGCCAAGTGGGACACCGGTGGCCGCAGCCTGGTCAAAACCCTCACCTATCAAAACAATTTTAAGGACCTGTCCAAAAGCGCCTGGTACTACGACAGCGTGGTGGACGCCTACTGCTACGGCCTGATGAACGGCATGGAAACCGGGAAGTTCATCCCCACCTATCAGGTCACCGGCGCCCAGGCGGTTACCCTGGCCGCCCGGCTGCGGAAGCTCTACCTCACGGGCAGCGGCGCCTTCTCCGCCTCCACCCCCTGGTATAAGTCCTACGCCGACTATGCCTTGAGCCAGAAAATCCTCACCACCCTGCCCAGCGACATGAACGCCGGCCTGACCCGGCAGGAGTTTGCGGCCATCCTGGCCAACGCCTTCCCCGACTCTGCCCTGCCGGCGGTCAACTCCATCGCCGCCGGCTCCATCCCCGATGTGTACCGCTCGGACACGGGGATCTATAAGCTCTACCGGGCGGGTATCCTGGTGGGCAGTGACAAATCCGGCACCTTCCGCCCCAACGACCCCATCACCCGGGCGGAGGCCTCCGCCATTCTGGTTCGCCTGGCCGACCCCAACACCCCGGTTCTCTTCACCTTGACATAATCCAGGCGACTTTCCCGACACCAAAAACCGGACCGCCGTGCCGATCGCGCACAGCGGTCCGGTTTCTATTTTTCGGCCTTATATGGGTTTCTCGATGCAATCCTTTCCTCGAGAAACCCGTGTCCTGCACACGCGCAGCGTGCGATGGCACGCTGCGCCGTCCCATGCAGAACTTGACGGGCTTCGCCCGATCAACACTTTGAAAGGGTTTGATCAAGATCTCTATTATTACCAGCCTCTCTCCCGAACCCGCCGGTAAAGGTGTTTGGCTTGAGCCCCATCTGTTCCCATGGCATACGGCGGTGAGCTCCCCTGCCGCCATCGGGCGCAGACTGCCGGAATTTTTCCTCGTCCACCTTCAGCGGCGTGCGCCTTTATAGCAGCCCTCCGCCTCCTTGGCCCTCTGGACCTTCTCCTCCCCCGGCGGCGGGCCACGCTCTTCGATTTCCGCCAGGGCTGTTATCACCCGCAGGGTCTCCTTTCGCAGGGTTGTGCAGGGTCCTCCCACCACCCCCGCCCGGTCCAGCCGGGCGATCATCCCCCGGGCTCCGCCGCCGGCTGGCAAAGCTCGCTGACCACCACTCGTGTCCCCGGCACGGCAGCCATCTCCGCGTAGGATGGCCGGTACCACCCCCGCTTGGTGGTCTTTTCCCAAAAACGATCGTTCCGCCCCCCAGTCCCGCAGGGCCTCTTCCCGGACCATATCTTTTCTGCTGTCTTCCCGGCGAATGTAGCCAACGATCACCGCCTCATCCCTTTCCCCGGCGGTGTCCGCTGTGTCGCCCACAGCCAGGTCATAACGATATAATAGATTGCTCTATTATGGCACACCCTTCTCTTTCCGTCAACAAAACTACACTTTCATTGATAATTTAATATCTGCAGGCGCAAACTATAATATCACCAAAGGGGTGATGCCTGTGATTTGCGATAGAATACGAACCCTGCGGGAAACCTGCGGTCTGTCACAGTCCGCCCTGGCCAAAAATTGGCGTCACGCGCTCTGCCGTCAATGCCTGGGAGATGGGCTTGTCCATCCCCACCGCCCAGTACCTCGTGGCCTGGCACAGCTTTTTTCACATCTCCACCGACTATCTCCTGGGGCTTCAGCGCACCGAATCCCTCTACCTGGACGGTCTTAAGGAAAAGGAAAAACAGCTTCTGTACGACATGTACCACTATTTTACGGAAAAAAATACGCCCTAACCGCAAACAGAACCAGCCCCTGTTCCCCAAAGAGAGGAAACGGGGCTGGTTTTTGGTGTTTGGGACACAAGGTAAATCAAACTCGTACCAGAATTATTCTATGGGAGATACCGATAACTCAATTTCTTCCACACTTTGGTTCCCTACAAGATTGGAATATTCCTCACCATTTCCGTCTTTGAGAAATTCCATTTTAATCTCTGTATTAGGTGATACATTCTGCCCTGTCACCGCATATTTTTAGCGTTTCCTTGTCTGAGAGATCAATATAATTCCCATCGTCAGAGTTGATGACAAATACCACCGTACCCGCTCCATACGCATCTCTATCATCTCCAGCCAGCGCCAAATAACCACAAGAAGCCAAGTTTCTTCCAACATAATCCCGGACATACCACGTATATTTGTCGGGTGAGACCGTAATTTCGGTCAATCCCAGTTTGCCTCCGCCCAAACTGCCAACCTCTTTTTACGGCAAGCACAATCTCTTCTATTGTCTGGGTTTCAACTAGATTGTCGTACTCCTTTCTGGCACAAGGTCAAAAACAGCAGTAGCATAGATGCAAACAAAACAGCTAAGACCCTTCGAGCTAATTTCAACCCATCTACATAATTTAGAAACTTACCGTTCATGAAGATTCTCCTCCAAAAATTAGTATGTATCCTTTTCGGATTTTGACGCCGTTCTAACATATCCGAATCGGATATACAATAAGTTTCCCCTCCATGATGATGGGCGCCAAGTACGAGGACTACCTGCTGGGCACCGCCTTTGCCCGGCCCATCATCGCCAAAGCGCCTGGTGGAGATCGCCAAGAACGAGGGTGCCGACGCCATCGCCCACGGCTGCACCGGCAAGGGCAACGACCAGGTGCGCTTCGAGCTGGCCATCAAGCGGTTCGCTCCCGGAAATGACCATCATCGCCCCCTGGAGGGAGTGGGACATCAAGAGCCGGGACGAGGAGATCGACTATGCCGAGGCCCACAACGTGCCCCTGAAGATCTCCCGGGAGACCAACTACTCCAAGGACAAGAACCTCTGGCACCTGAGCCATGAGGGCCTGGACCTGGAGGATCCGGCCAGCGAGCCCCAGTATGAGAAGCCCGGCTTCCTGGAGATGGGCGTCTCTCCCGCCATGGCCCCCGACGAGCCCACCTACGTGACCATCGACTTTGAGAAGGGCGTGCCCGTTGCGGTCGACGGCGAGAAGATGAAGGCCAGCGATATGATCCGCAAGCTGAACGAGATGGGCGGCGAGAACGGCATCGGCCTGCTGGACATTGTGGAAAACCGGCTGGTGGGCATGAAGGACCGGCGGCGTCTATGAGACCTCCCGGCGGCACCATCCTCTACAAGGCCCATCAGTGCCTGGAGATGATTACCGTGGACAAGGATACCGCCCACATGAAGACCAAGCTGGCGGTGGACTTTGCGGATCTGGTGTACAACGGCAAGTGGTTCACCCCCCTGCGTGAGGCCCTCAGCGCCTTTGCCGAGAAGACTCAGGAGCACGTCACCGGCCAGCGTGAAGCTGAAGCTGTACAAGGGCAACATAATCACCTCCGGCGTGACCTCTCCCGGGACGCTGTACTCCGAGGAACTGGTGACCTTCAACGAGAGCAGCTATGACCAGACCAACGCCACGGCTTCATCAACCTGTGGGGTCTGCCCGACACAGTGCTGGCACTGCGGGAGCAGGGCAAGCTCTGAGAGATTTCGGAGGAGGGGCCTCCCCCCAGTTGAGCCCCACCACCGCCGGTCCGCGGACTGGTGGAACGCGCCCATCTGCGGCAGCTGTTTTCTGCGAAAAATGATTAAAGGTTATTTTCGGCAGGCGCACGTCCCTGCCGAAAATGACAAAAATGCCCGGGAACATCCAAGATGAATAAAACCAACCATAAAGACCAAGGGGCGGGGCGGGCAGGCTTCTTCGTCCCGCGTCTTCTATGGGGATGAAAGGAACAACACTATGGTCTGGGCGGACGCTTTCAAAAAGACACCGACCTGCTGGTGAATGAACTCAACGCCTCCATCAGCTTTGACCAGAGGCTCTACAAGGAGGATATCACCGGTTCCATGCCCATGCCAAGATGCTGGCGGCCACCGGCATTCTCTCCAAAGAGGACGGCGCGGCCATCACCAGTGGTCTGGAGGACATTCTGGCAGACATCGAGGCGGGGAAGGCGGAATTCACCGCTGACAACGAGGATATCCATATGAACGTGGAGGCCCTGCTCACCGCCCGGATCGGTCACGCGGGCAAGCGGCTGCACACCGCCCGCTCCCGCAATGACCAGGTGGCCCTGGACTTCCGCATGTACGTCCGGGAGCAGATCCCCGTCATCGTGGGGCAGCTCCTGGAGCTGGAGACGGTGCTTTGCCGTCAGGCCCGGCAGTATCAGACCGCCGTCATGCCCGGGTATACCCACCTCCAGCGGGCGCAGCCCATCTCCTTTGCCCAGCACCTCATGGCCTACGCCTTCCAGTTCCGCCGGGACGTGACCCGGCTGGAGGACTGCGCGGCCCGGCTGAACGAGTGTCCCCTGGGCTCCGGCGCCCTGGCCGGAACCACCTATCCCATCGACCGGTGGGAGACGGCAAGGCCCTGGGCTTCGCCGCACCCATGGGCAACTCCCTGGACGGCGTCAGCGACCGGGACTACGCGCTGGAGCTTTTGAGCGCCCTGTCCATTTTGATGATGCACCTGAGCCGCTTCGCCGAGGAGGTCATCCTCTGGTGCAGCTGGGAGTTCAAGTTCATCGAGCTGGACGACGCCTATGCCACCGGCAGCTCCATCATGCCCCAGAAGAAGAACCCGGATGTTGCCGAGCTGGTGCGGGGCAAG
>VOFD01002498.1_pt1 | contig 31894 bp, 21 predicted proteins | sample 5384101 | NCBI WGS metagenome assembly VOFD01 (sample SAMN12384723, study PRJNA508395) | human gut metagenome | isolation source: healthy gut C | host: Homo sapiens
CGGTACTTCTTATGCAATCAGGCTGTTAATTTCTGCATGGCTGGGTTGCGGAGAAGAAAGAGGCAAAAGAATATTCATGGAGAAAGAGGGTGGAAGGAGTCTTTAGAGGTGAAGCAGTGATGACATGAAAGTCACTTTTAAACCCCAGACTGGTAAGCAATGCAGTGAAGGCGCAGAGTATGCGACCTTCGTTTCCACAAACTTGAACAGATTTAAAGTCTATGTAAAATGGAGACCGTGTGGTGAAGGGGCAGAAGATAATGAGCTGAACTGTTTACGCTGGAGATAAACACCCAAGCAAAGAGACACACGCTCGACCAGTCTATGAGATGCCAGGACGTGCTGATGGGTCCAGGGGCCGGACAATCTGGATGTGCCGGAGGGCAATGATGCGGCTTTAGCCGAGGTGTGAAGAGCAATGCAAACAATAAGGCAAACTACGGGCTGGCACTGTATGATTGGAACAGGCCACGCTGACCGCTCCTGACGGGGTGGTAGCCAGCCTTTTCGACAAACAATACAACCTCCCCGATCGCTTCTAAGCCTCCGGATATCTCTACCTCGACATGAATGTGGTTTACGGTGCTGGAAGCGAACTCCCGCTGATAAAGCGTGGTGATAAGTGGATGCGCTATATACCTGCTTCTAGCCTACAAAATCCGCTGGTGGATGTTCGAGAACCAGGATGGTGAGCGTCAGGGCAGGTGGACGGCAGGAACAGGGCTCAGGCATGCAACGCGTGAACGTGAAGCGTTCAGTTCCGAGCAACTAGTCATCCGAAACGGCCAGGTATAGTTCAGACAAGAAATGCACCCTGAAGGATGGGAAAGCCACGTGGAACTACATCGGGCAAACGCGAGAACATGACGGAATACACCTGCTCACGACAGGATGGAAGAAGGCGCGCGGGTATCACCAGGCAATATGAACCTTGCCCATGGAGGACAGCCGGTAAGTAATCAACGGAGAAGAATAATCAAATGTAATAACAGAAAGAGATGAATCAATTCTTAACCACAAACGTCCATAGCAAAGGCTGATGAAAAGTTCTGCTGTTTCTACAAATTGTGGTTTGGTGACTTGCGCTTTTCCCCTCAAGTGTTGCCGGACATTGATACAGATAATAATTCAGACATCGGAGAACTGCTCCGCCCGTGAACTGGTACGGTATTGTTAGCTCAGTAAGGCGTGCGTTCTTTGCCGGTAATGCTTCGTTCAGTTACGTATTGCTGCCTGCGAGCGTCTTGCCGGAGCTGGTGGCGTTCGTCCTGCTGCTGTTCATCCTCACGCTGTCATGGTGGCTTCGGCCCCGTGCTGGAGTTCTGCCGGATACCGCACACCGAGGCCGACCGCGCTCGCGCGAAAGCCTGCTGCAAAACATCATCCGACTACGACTCACCGGGCGCATATGATGAACGACGATGACCTAGCCACCAACATCGCCCTCATCATGGAGGACGCACCCCCGTGGCGCGGACGCTGGCCGCGTCGGATTCGTCGCGTTGCGCGATGCTGATGAGGGTCTCTTTCGACATAGGCGGGTCTATTTCGAGACAAAGTTAGAAAAATATGTGAAAAACAGGGCCGCGATTTTGTTTTTTTACTTTTCGTTTTTACTTTTGCAGAACTTGCACAAACGTTTGCGTTGAAGCTGGACGGCTGTTTTGCGGGATGATGACCGCGGTTGTCCGCACGCCGGATGCGGAGCGTTTGAACCTGAAACTTTACTAACTAACCGATTTGTTCGATTTATGGGAAAAATAGTGGTGATCGGCAGCGCCAATACCGATTTGGTGGTGAAGACCGACCGGATGCCTTCGCCGGGCGAAACGATTCTCGGCGGCAGCTTCATGATGTCAGGCGGCGGCAAGGGGGCCAATCAGGCCGTCGCGGCTTCGCGGCTGGGCGGCGAAGTGACCTTCGTGGCGCGCGTGGGGAACGATCTGTTCGGCGAGCGTGCGCTCGCGGGCTACCGCGCCGAGCGGTTGGACGTGCGCCATGTGACGCGCGACGCAACCGTGCCGTCGGGCGTGGCGCTGATCTGCGTCGATGGGGCGGCCGAGAATTCGATCGTCGTGGCCCCGGGCGCCAACGAGCGTTTGTCGCCGGAGGACGTCGACCGGGCGGAGGCTGAGATCGCGGCGGCGGATTTCGTCGTGTTGCAGCTCGAAATTCCGCTGCCTGCGGTGATGCGTGCAGCCGAGGTGGCCGAGCGGCACGGCGTGCGGGTGATCCTCAATCCCGCCCCTGCGGCGGCGATCCCCGACGAGCTGCTGCGGCGCTGCTACCTGCTTACGCCCAACCGCGGGGAGTGCGCCATGCTCACGGGAATGCCCGTAGACGATGCGGCCGGTGCGGAGCGGGCGGCCGACGCGTTGCTGGCGCGCGGCGTACGGCACGTGGTGGTGACGCTCGGCAGCGAGGGCGCACTCGTCAAGGGGGCGGAGAGCTGCGAACGGGTGGCGGCACGGAGGGTCGAGGCGGTCGATACGACGGGTGCGGGCGACACCTTCAACGGTGCGCTGGCCGTGGCGCTTTCCGAAGGGCGTCCGCTCTCGGAGGCGGTGCGTTTCGCCACGGCGGCTTCGGCGATCGCCGTCACGCGCATGGGCGCCCAAAGCGCCGTTCCGATGCGCGAAGAGGTCGATGCACTGCTGGCGGAGGTCTGACTACGATGCACGTGCGAAGCGTGCGGCGGGGCTGTGATCGGATCCCGACGTCGAAAATAAACGAGAATCCGGCGAATTTCAGAATTTGAAATTCGCCGGATTCTCATTGCCGAAGTCGCGGACCCGCGTCCCGACGGCATCCCGACTTACTCGAACCGCTCCATCACGCGCTCCATCTTGGCGCGGATGCGGTCGTTGCAGAGATTGCCGATACTCCCTTCGTGGGTGTGGCGCACCTCGCGCGTGGGCCGGTACGTTCCCGCCTGCACCTGCTCGCCCACGCGGCGGTAGGCCTCGCGGAACGGCACGCCCTGCAACACCAGCCGGTTGACGTCCTCCACGGTGAAGAGGTAGTCGTAGCGCGCATCGTCGAGGATATTCTCCCGCACGCGGATATGCTGCAACATGAAATCGCACATCGCAAGGCATTCGGCCAGCGTCGCGGTGGCAGGAAAAAGGATGTCCTTCAACAGTTGCAGATCGCGGTGGTAGCCCAGCGGCAGGTTAGTCACGAGCAGCGCGATCTCGTTGGGAACGCCTTGCAGGCGGTTGCACTTGCCGCGCATGATCTCGAAGACGTCGGGATTCTTCTTGTGGGGCATGATGCTCGATCCGGTGGTCAGCTCGTCGGGGAACGACACGAAGCCGAAGTTCTGGCTCATGTAGAGGCAGACGTCCATGGCGAAGCGCCCCAGCGTGGCGGCCACGGCGGCCACGGCCGCGGCGGCGGCGCGTTCGCTCTTGCCGCGGCTCATCTGCGCCGCCACGACGTTGTAGTTCAGGTCGGCGAACCCCAGCAGCCGCGTGGTCATCGTCCGATCCAGCGGGAACGACGAGCCGTAGCCGGCCGCCGACCCCAGCGGATTCTGATTGGCCACGTCGTAGGCGGCCGCCAGCAGTCGCATATCGTCCACCAGCGTCTCGGCATAGGCGCCGAACCACAACCCGAACGACGAGGGCATCGCCACCTGTAAGTGCGTATAACCGGGCATCAGCACGTCGCGGTAGCGTTCGCTCAGCTCCTGCAAACGGTCGAAGAGCGTGCGCACGCGGTGCGCCGTCTGCCGCAGTTCGTCGCGCAGGAAGAGTTTCAGATCGACCAGCACCTGATCGTTGCGCGAGCGGCCGGCGTGGATCTTCTTGCCCACCTCGCCCAGACGCCGCGTGAGCAGCAGTTCGACCTGCGAGTGGACGTCCTCCGTTCCCTCCTCGATCTTGAACCGCCCCTCCTCGATCTCGCTTCGGATCTGTTCCAGCCCCGCCAGCAGGGTCTTCAACTCGTCGGCCGTCAGCAGGCCGATGTGTTCCAACATCCGGATGTGGGCCATCGACCCTTCGACGTCGTACCTGGCCAGCCGCATGTCGAGCTGACGGTCGTCGCCCACCGTGAAACGTTCGATCATCTCGTCGGGTTCGAAACCCTTGTCCCATAATTTCGCCATCGTCAATATCTTTTCGCCAGTTCGGCAATGTAACGTATGTAACCTTCCACCCCCTGCTCCACTTCGCTGCGGAGCACGTATTCGTCAGCCGTATGCGAGCGCGCCGAATCGCCCGCGCCCATTTTGAGCGACGGGAACGCCATGAGCGCCATGTCCGACGTGGTGGGCGAGACGAAGCGTTCGACGCCGAGCGCCGCGGCCGCCCCGACCAGCGGGTGTTCGGGCGCGACGGCCGAAGCGCGGATGCGCGTCGAGCGCGGCACCGCTTCCGAACGCATGTGCCGGCGCACGATCTCGACCGTCTCTTCGTTCGTATAGGCGTCGGTCGTGCGTACGTCCACCACGAAGCGGCACTCGGCCGGCACGACGTTGTGCTGCGTCCCCGCCTCGATCTGCGTGGCCGTCATGCGGATCGGCCCCAGCAGCGGCGAGCAGCGTTCGAAGCGGTAGCCGCGCAGCCATGCGATGTCGTCCGCAGCGATGTAGAGGGCGTTGATCCCCTCGTCGCGCGCCGCATGGCCGGCGCGGCCGTGCGCCGTGCAGTCCAGCACTACCAGTCCGCGTTCGCCGACAGCCGCCCGCATCCGCGTCGGCTCGCCCACGAGCGCCATGTCGATCGGCCCCAGTGCGGGCAGCAGCGCCCGCGTGCCGTGTTCGCCCATGCACTCCTCCTCGCCCGAGAGGGCCAGCAGCAGGTTGAAAGGCAGTTCCGCATCGTAATAGTGGTGGAAGGCGGCCGTGAGGGCCGCGACCGACGCGCCGGCGTCGTTGGCTCCCAGTCCGTAGAGCCGTTCGCCCTCCCACGTCGCCGCGAAAGGGTCGCGCGTCCACGCCGCCGTGGGACGCACCGTGTCGTGGTGCGAGTTGAGCAGCAGCGTGGGCTTCGCGGCGTCGAAATGCGCCGCGCACGCATAGACGTTGTTGTACAGCCGCTCGGCGGCGATGCCGTGCGCCGCGAGGTGGCCCCTCAGCAGATCGGCCGTGCGCGCCTCGTCGCGCGACACCGACGGAGTGGCCACCAGCTTTTCGAGCAGTGCGACCGCCTCGGCCTGCAATTCGTTCAATCTCTCCATAACCGTCTGCGCAATCGTTTCGTCAACCCCGGATCGTCGTGCCGCCCGCGTCGAGCAGCGCCTCGGCCTGCTTGATGACCACGCTCTCCACGCCGCTGGCGACGGCGCGCAACGCCCCGTCGATCTTGGGCAGCATCCCCGCGCTGATCGCCCCTTCGGCACGCAGCGCGGCGTAGGTGTCGGGCGTGATTTCGGCGATGACGCTCCGTTCGTCCTCCACGTCGCGCAACACCCCCGCCTTCTCGAAACAGAAGACGAGCTGCGTCGGCGCGATGCGCGAAGCGGCGACCGCCACGGCCGACGCCACGCTGTCGGCGTTCGTATTGAGCAGCGTTCCCCGCCCGTCGCACGTGATGGCCGAGAAGACGGGCGTCAGCCCCGCATCGAGCAGCGTGCGCAGCAATTCGACGTTCACGCCCCCCTCGGCGATGTCGCCCACATAGCCGTAGTCGACGGCTCCGGCCGCACGCCGCACCGAGGTGACGGCATCGCCGTCGGCGCCCGACAGCCCGATCGCGCGGCAGCCAGCGGCCGACAAGGCCGCGACGAGCCGCTTGTTTATCAGTCCGGCATAGACCATCGTCACTACGTCGAGCGTCTCGCGGTCGGTGATGCGCCGTCCGTCGACCATGCGGCTCTCGATGCCCAGCTGCGCGGCCAGACGCGTGGCGAGCTTTCCTCCGCCGTGGACGAGCAGCTTCGGCCCTTCGAGCGCAGCGAAAGCCTCGACGAAGCGCGCCGTCGCCTCGGGCGAATCGATGACGTTGCCGCCGATCTTGACTACGGTGATCCGTTCCATAGCTATTCCAGTCCCTCCAACAATCGTTTGAGCACCACCTGGGCCGAGATCTCGCGGTTGGCCGCCTCGGGAATCACCAGACTGCGCGGCGACTCGATCACCTCGTCCGTGACGATCATGTTGCGCCGCACGGGCAGGCAGTGCATGAAGAAGGCGTCGTTCGTGAGCGCCATCTTCTCGGCGTCGACCGTCCATTCGCGGTCGCGGCTCAGCACCCGGCCGTAGTTGGGATCGGCATAGGCCGCCCAGTTTTTGGCATAGACGAAATCGGCCCCTTCGAGCGCGCGACGCTGATCGTGTTCCACACGTGCGCCGCCCACGAAGCGGGGGTCGAGTTCGTACCCTTCGGGATGGGCGATCACGAAGTCGTAGTCCGCGGCGTTCATCCACTCGGCGAACGAGTTGGGCACGGCCTGCGGCAGCGCATTGGGATGCGGCGCCCACGTCATCACCACTTTGGGACGCGCCGTGCGCTTGTGCTCCTCGATCGTGATCAGATCGGCGAAACTCTGCAACGGGTGGCGCGTAGCGGCCTCCATCGAGAAGACCGGACGCCCCGAGTAGCGGATGAACTGTTCGAGCACGCGCTCCTCGTAGTCCTCCGTCTTGTCCTGAAAGCGGGCGAACGACCGCACGCCGATCAGGTCGCAGTAGGAACCCATCACGGGGATCGCTTCCAGCAGATGTTCGGCCTTGTCGCCGTCCATCACCACGCCGCGCTCGGTTTCGAGTTTCCATGCGCCCTGATTCACGTCGAGCACCATGACGTTCATCCCCAGGTTCATCGCCGCCTTCTGCGTCGACAGGCGGGTGCGCAGGCTGGAATTGAAGAAGATCATCAGCAGGGTCTTGCAAACGTTCGAGCAAGCTGTCACCCACTCTGCGGGCGTTCTCGACCAGCCCCTCGGCGGCGATCGTGTCGGCCACGGCGATCGCCGCCGCGCAGGCCAGATGGTTGCCGCCGAAGGTGGTGCCCAGCATCCCCTTGCGGGCCTCGAACTGCGGCGCGATGAGTACGCCGCCGATCGGGAAGCCGTTGCCCATGCCCTTGGCAGTCGTAATCAGATCGGGACGGATGCCCGCCCACTGGTGGGCGAAGAAACGCCCCGTGCGGCCGTACCCCGACTGGATCTCGTCGAGGATCAGCACCGTCCCCGTGCGCTCGGTCGCCTCGCGCAGCGCGCGAAGGAATCCCTCCTCGGGGCAGCGGATGCCCGCCACGCCCTGAATGCCTTCGACGATCACGGCGGCGAACTCGCGCGCGGCGAGCTTGCGCTCGACCGCCCCGATGTCGTTCAGCGGCACGAACTCCACGTTGGCCGTGGCGTTGAAGGGCGAGCGGATCGCGGGATTGTCGGTCACCTCGACGGCGCCCGACGTACGGCCGTGGAAAGCTCCGCCGAAGGCCAGCACCTTGGCCTGCCTCGTGTGGAACGACGCCAGTTTCAGAGCGTTTTCATTGGCTTCGGCGCCCGAGTTGCAGAGGAAAAGCCGGTAGTCGTCGTAACCCGACAATGCTCCCAGCCGCTCGGCCAGCGTGTGCTGCAACGAGTTTTCCACCGAATTGGAGTAGAATCCCAGCCGTGCGGCCTGCTCCGAGATCATCTGCACGTAATGCGGATGCGCATGGCCGATCGAAATGACGGCATGGCCGCCGTAGAGGTCGAGGTACTCCGTGCCTGCGGCATCGTAGACGTAGTTGCCGCTGCCGCGCACCGGCTCGACCGGATATAAGGAATAGACATCGAATAGTTCCATCTTCTTCTTGCGAATTAAAAGAATTAAAAATAGCCGCCGCGCATCCGAGCCGTTCTCGGATATCCCGGCCACCGCCCGCCGCCCGATGAAGAGGCCTTCGGAAGTCGGCCGCAACATGCTCGCCATAAGACCGTCCGCCTCCGAACCCTCCTCTGCGAGTCTCGCGCGCAGACTGTCGTTCGGAAAGGCCGTCGTCGGGACTCGTCCGCCCCGCCATCGTACAGGCGGCTCCATGAGCCGCACGAGCCGCAGCCTCCGGCGGCGGAGGCTCGCCATGGCTCCCCTCCGCAGGCTGCGACACGCGGCCGACCGCAGGGGGGGGGAATTCGGTTCTTAATTCTCGGCCCTGGCGCCCGGCGTCAAAATGCGCTCGCTTTGAGCCGCAGCCCTTCGCGCTCGTCGAGCCCGAAGAGCAGGTTCATGTTCTGCACGGCCTGCCCCGAAGCCCCTTTGAGCAGGTTGTCGATCACCGAGACGATATGCAGCTTGCGGCCGTATTTGGCCACCTGCACCACCGCCTTGTTGGTGTTGACCGCCTGTTTGAGGTCGATCGGCCGATCGGCCACGAAGGTGAAGGCCGCATCCGCATAAAAGTCGCGGTACAATGCCTCGGCCTCCTCCTGCCGAAGGTCGCAATCGGTGTAGACGCTGGCCAGAATGCCGCGGGCGAAGTCGCCGCGCATCGGCACGAAGTTGATTTCGGGCGCCGCGCCCCCCTGCATCGCGCCGAGCGTGCGGCCGATCTCCGAGAGGTGCTGGTGCGTGAAGGCCTTGTAGACCGAGATGTTGTCCGTCCGCCAGCTGAAATGGGTCGTGGCCGAAGGTTTCACCCCCGCACCCGTCGAACCCGTGACGGCCGTCGCGTGCACTTCCTCCCGCAACAATCCCTCACGGGCCAGCGGCAGCAGCGCCAGCTGGATCGCCGTGGCGAAACAGCCGGGATTGGCCACGCGCCGCGCCGCACGGATGCGGTCGCGGTTCAGTTCGGGAAGTCCGTAGACGAAGCCCTCCGACTCGTCGCGGAAATCCTGCGCCAGATCGACGATCCGCAACCCTTCGGGCAGGGCGTTCGCCGCGAGGAACTCGCGGCTCCGGCCGTGCGCCGAGCAGAGGAACAGCACGTCGATCGCCCCCAGATCGTATTCCGCCGTGAAACGCAGGTCGGTCTCGCCCAGCAGCCCGCCGTGCACGTCGCCGAGGGCGTTGCCCGCGTTGCTGTCGCTGTGGACGAATGCGATCTCGGCCGCCGGATGATTCACCAGCAGCCGCAGCAGTTCGCCGGCCGTGTAGCCGGCGCCGCCGATGACGCCGACCCTCATTTCTTCGCCTTGCCGTTACGTGCCTGCACGTTGTAGTAGATCTTCATCTGGTTGCCCAGAATCTTCGTGAAGCCCTTCACGTCGTCGGCCGTCCACGCCTTGTTGACTTCGCCGTACTCGCCGAAATCGGTCTTCATCAGATCCAGCGGCGACTGCACGCCCACGAGCGTATAGCCGTAGGGACGCAGCGTCAGTTCCACTTCGCCCGTCACGTTCTCCTGCGAATGGTCGAGGAAGCGCTCGATGTCGCGCATCACGGGTTCGAGGTACTGCGCCTCGTGGAGGAACATGCCGTACCACGTCGAAAGCTGATCCTTCCAGTAGAGCTGCCACTTGGTGAGCGTATGCTTTTCGAGCATCTTGTGCGCGGCGATGATGAGCATCGGTGCGGCGGCCTCGAAGCCCACGCGGCCCTTGATGCCGATGATCGTGTCGCCGATGTGCATGTCGCGGCCGATGCCGTACTTCGCGCCGATGGCCTCCACGGCGCGGATCGCCTCGACCTTGTCGGCGTAGGGCTTGCCGTCGACGGCGGCGATCTCACCCCGCTCGAAGGCGATGCGCAGCGTGCGCGGCTCGTGTTCGGTCACCTGCGAGGGGTAGGCCTCCTCGGGCAGCGTCTCCTCGGAGTGCAACGTCTCCTTGCCGCCGATCGAGGTGCCCCACAGCCCCTTGTTGATCGAGTATTCCAGCTTCTTGAAATCGGCCTCGTAGCCGTGTTTTTTCAGGTAGTCGATCTCGTACTCGCGCGTGAGCGTCATGTCGCGCGTGGGGGTGATGATGCCGATTTCGGGGGCCAGGATTTGGAACGTCAGGTCGAAGCGCACCTGGTCGTTGCCGGCGCCCGTCGAACCGTGGGCCACATAGTCGGCGCCGATCTTCTTGGCGTACTCGATGATGGCGATGGCCTGGAAGATACGCTCCGAGCTGACCGAAATGGGATAGGTGCCGTTGCGCAGGATATTGCCGAAGACCATGTATTTGATGCTCTTCTCGTAATACTCCTGCTCGATGTCGAGCGTGACGTGGCTCGCGGCGCCCAGCGCGAGCGCCTTCTGCTCGATGACTTTCAGTTCGGCGGGCGAGAAGCCGCCCGTGTTGGCGATGGCGGTATGCACCTCGTAGCCCTTCTCCTCGGAGAGGTATTTCACACAGAACGAGGTATCGAGACCCCCGCTGAACGCCAGTACGACTTTTTCCTTTTTCATGCTATTTCCGTTTTTTGATTTTCTACTTCTTTTTGAGGCTGAACACCTTTTTCAGCCAGTTCCGGAACGCCATCCGGTAGGGTGCCAGACGCGAATGTTCCCGACGCGGCTGCTTCGGGTCGTAGAGCATCCCCGTACAGAGGCACATGCGGCGATGGTTGCGTTGGAGGATGTCGTAGTTGCAGCACCCTTCGCACCCCTTCCAGAAGGTCTCGTCGTCGGTCAGCTCCGAAAAGGTCACGGGCACGTACCCCAGCCGCGAATTGAGCTTCATGACCGGAAGCGATGTCGTGATACTGAATATCTTAGCATACGGGAATCGTCGTCGGGCTAGTTCGAAGGTCTTCTCCTTGATCCGCGCCGCCAAACCCATGTGGCGGTAGTCGGGACTCACGATCAGACCAGAAGTCGCTACATAATCGCCGTGCTCCCAGCACTCGATGTAGCTAAATCCGACCAGCCGGTCGCCGTCGAGGGCGACCACGGCCTTGCCTCCCTTGATCTTGGAGGCAATGTACTCCGGCGAACGCTTGGCGATGCCGGTGCCACGCTGCAATGCCGATTCGTAGATCAGCCGACAGATTTCGTCGGCGAACTTCGCATGATCCTCCTCGGCAAATACCACGTGAATCGAATTCATTCCCATGTCTTGCTAAAATGGTAAAAATAATAATAGTTTACTAACCTGACTGTTGAGTTACGTTCCGGCAAAGTTAAGGGAAATATTCCAAACTTGTCGCCTTCGGCCGGAAAATATCGCGGATCGGGGGCGCTTTCGGCTCGGCGACCGAAAATCGGGGCATCCGTTCCGTCCCTGCCGGCCGGAGCGAGGCGCCGGAGACGCGAACCGCCGCGGGACGCTTCGCGGGCGGAGGCCCGCCGTTTCGGCCGGTCTCCGCGGCCTCTCCCTTCCGCGGAAAATTCCGTTCGCACTTTCTTTTCGGAGAAAGAGCCGGAGAGGATCGCGGGGCGGGAATGCAGGGAGTCCGCCGTCCGCCTCGCTGGACGATCACGATGGATCGGGGTCTTTTTTCCATCGAAAAAAGCAGCGGCGCGAAGCCGATCCGTTCCCCTGCCGGTGCATCCGCTGCGTATGTCCGCGAACGTCGGAAATCGCAGGGTTTGCGCGGCAGCAGACCGCGCCGCTTTTCCCGGGAGGCGGGCGGATCGTCGAACGCAGCGTCGCCGCGACGGTTTCGAGAGGTGCCGGCAGCCCGGCAGGGTAAGGACGCGGGCGTTTTCCCGCGGTTCCGGCTCATCGGAAAGGGGCGCGCAGGTGCGGTTCGGAGAGTCGCAGACGATGCGGACGGCTCCTTTACAAATGGATCGAATCGGGAATCTCCTGCAACCGGCCCTGCGTCAGGTCGCGGTACTGGTTGGGGGTGATGCCCGTCTTCTTCTTGAAGGCGATGTTGAAATGCGAGGGGTATTCGAATCCGCTCTCGAAGGCGATCTCCTGGCAGGTGAGCGCCGAATTGGTCAGCAGCTCCTTGCTTTTGTTGATTTTCAGTTCCAGCAGATATTGCGCCGGGGCGAACCCGACGTACTGCCGGAAGAGCCGGCGGAACCGCGAGTAGCTCATGCAGATGCGCGCGGCGACCTCCTGGCAGGAGAGGTTGCGGTTGAAGTTGTCCTGCATGATGATCTTCGCCTCGTTGAGCTGCGCGGCGACCTGCATGTCTTCGAGTGCGGTCTGCATGTGCTCGGCGTAGGCGAATCCCAGCAGCAGGTTGACGATGCCGGCCAGAATCTGCTGGAAGCCGCTGCCCTGCTCCTGCGCCGTGCGCAACGCCAGTTTGTAGAGATTGATGATATCCTCGTGATAACCGACGTTGAAAAAGCGGCCGGTGCGGGTCGAGGAACTTCGCGCCGACCTTGCGGTCGATGTCGGGGCCGGTGAATCCGATCCAGTACTCGTGCCAGCCGGTCTTGGGCGAGGGGCGGTAGCTGTGCCACTCGCCGGGGAAGAGCAGGATGAACTTGCCGCCGCCCTCGAAGGAGGTCTCCTTGTGCGAAGCCGACACGAACTGCCCGTCGCCGCGCGAGATGTAGATCAGCTGGTACTCGTTGAGCAGCCGTCCCTTTTCGACCGAAAAGAGGTAGCGGACGGGATGGTTCGACGGCGGGTAGGAGGTTTGCGGTTCGATGATCTGATAGCCGGTCGTCGTGACGACGACGCCCCAGCGGTTGTCCTGCTCGTTGGCGAGCAGATACTTGATGTGAGCGGAGGTTTCCATCGGTCGGAGAGGTTCGGAGTGGGTTTCAGAGGTAAAGATAGATAATTTATCGGACCGTTGTCCGCCTCCTGTGTTTTTATATAACAATTAGGTCAAAAATCGAAATCGCACGGATGCCGTTTGTATAATCTTTAAATCAAAAACAGAAATCGAAGGGTCTCTATCCGTGCTACTTTTGCATTGAGACAAAAATCGAAAAAGTCATACGGTTTATGAATTCCAACGCAAAAATCGGCCTGTTCGGAACGGGGCTCGATACCTATTGGGGCCAGTTCGACGGCCTGCTCGATGAATTGAAAGGCTATCAGGCGCGCATCCGCGATCGGATGGAGCGCGACGCGGGCGTGCAGGTGGCGGACGCCGGCATGGTGGACAGCCCTGCCCGCGCGCTCGAAGCGGCTTCGCTCTTCGCCCGCGAGCAGGTCGATCTGGTGTTCCTCTATATGGCCACCTACTGTCTGTCGTCGACGATCCTGCCCGTCGTGCAGCGGCTCAACTGTCCGGTGGTGGTGCTCAACCTGCAACCGACGCCGGCCATCGATTACGAGCGGCTCAACGCCCTGGGCGACCGCGGCCGGATGACGGGCATGTGGCTGGCGAACTGCCAGGCCTGCTCGGCGCCCGAAATCGCCAGCGTGCTGGCGCGCAGCCACCGACGGTGCGCCTTCGTGACGGGATGGCTCGACGATCCGGTCGCCTGGCGGCAGATCGGCGAGTGGATCGCCGCTGCGGGCGTCTGTGCCGGTATGCGTCGGAACCGGCTCGGCGTACTGGGACACTACTACGGGGGGATGCTCGACGTATATACCGACCTCACGCGCCAGTCGGCCGTCTTCGGGACGCACGTCGAACTGCTCGAAATGTGCGAGCTGCACGCCCTGCGCGAGCGGGTGACCGACGCGGAGGTCGCGGGCAAGATCGCGGAGTTCCGCGCGGCTTTCGAGGTGTCGCCCGAATGCGAGCAGGCGGAGCTGGAGCGTGCGGCGCGCACGTCGGTGGCCCTCGACCGCTTGGTGGCGGCGCACGGGCTGGGGGCGATGGCCTATTATTACGAGGGTGCTCCGGGCAACGACTACGAGCGGATCGTCACCTCCGTGATCGCCGGCAATACGCTGCTCACCGGACGGGGAATCCCCGTGGCGGGCGAGTGCGAGGTGAAGAACGCGCAGGCGATGAAGATCCTCTCGCTGCTGGGTGCGGGCGGCTCCTTTTCGGAGTTCTACGCATTGGATTTCGACGACGACATCGTGATGCTGGGGCACGACGGCCCGGCCCATTTCGCCATCGCCGAAGGGGCGGTGGGGCTGGTTCCGCTGCCGCTCTACCACGGCAAGCCCGGCAAGGGGCTCTCGATCCAGATGAGCGTCAAGCACGGCCCCGTGACGCTGCTGTCGGTCTGCGAGGGGCGCGACGGGGTCTATCTGCTCATGGCCGAGGGCGAGTCGGTGGAGGGGCCGACGCTGCGCATCGGCAATACCAACAGCCGCTACCGCTTCGCCTGCGGGGCGCGCCGCTTCATCGAGGAGTGGAGCCTGGCCGGCCCGTCGCACCACTGTGCGATCGGTACGGGGCATGTGGGCGACACGCTGCGCAAGGTGGCCTTCCTGCTGGATATTCCGCTTGTCGAGATCAAATAAAACATTTCTAATGAACCGATTCGAAGCTTTGATGCGCCGCGCGGCCCTGGTGCTCGCGCTGTTGCTGACGACCGCCTGCGGAGGCGGTGAAGAGGAACCCCGGACGCCTCCTGCGGAGCCGCCCAGGGAGATCGAGGTCGATGCGTCGAGTACGCTCTACGGATTCGTGGGCGACACGGCGGGGAATCCTGTCGAGGGCGTGGTCGTAAGCGACGGCTTCCAGTGCGTGGCCACCGATGCCGGGGGCGTCTACGAGATGAAGCGCGACGCGGCGGCGGAATACGTCTGCTATTCGGTGCCCGCGGAGTTCAAGATCCGCACGGGACACGACGGCTATCCCGATTTCTACGTGCGGCTCGATACCTCGCAGCAGAAGATCCGTCAGGATTTCACGCTCGAACGCCTCGCGGGCGTCGAGCGCAACTTCCGCCTGATCTGCATCGGCGATCCCCAGCCCGCCAAGGCCGAGGAGGCGACGCGGTTCGAACGCGAGGCGATGGTCGACGTGCGCCGCACGGCGACGGCTTCGGCGGTGCCCTGCTACGGCGTGGCGCTGGGCGACATCACGGGCGAGAAACCCGACCTGCTCGCGGGCGTGCGCCGTTCGCTGGGGACGGCGGGCATTCCGGTCTTCGCGCTGCCGGGCAACCACGACAAATACAAGGTGGACGACGCCACGCCGCGCGACGCCTCCTATTTCCGCTACACGATGGGGCCGGTGGACTACTCGTTCAACCGCGGCGACGTGCACGTGGTCTGCATGGACGACGTGATCTACACCTCGGGCACGGAGTACACCAACGGCTTTACGGACGCCCAGCTGGCCTGGCTGCGCGCCGACCTGAGTTTCGTGCCGAAGCAGAAGATGGTCATCCTCTGCTACCATATCCCGCTGCGCAGCGGTACGGCACGCAACATGGCGGCCGTCAAGGCGCTGCTTTCGGAGTACGCCGAGGCGCATCTCATGGCGGCGCACACCCACTACAACGAGAATTTCATCAATACCGACGCGGACGGAGGACTCTACGAGCATATCCACGGCGCACCCTGCGGGGTGTTCTGGCACTCGGCGCTCAACGGCGACGGCACGCCCAACGGCTATGCGGTCTACGACGTGGAGGGAGCGGCGATCACCGACTGGCGCTACAAATCCAGCCTGCACGACGAGTCGTTCCAGATCCGTCTGCATCGCGGCGGCGACACCCACAGCGGCTTCACCTATCCCTATACGCCGAAGACGGTGATCGCCAACGTCTGGAACGCCGATCCCGAATGGCGGGTTACGCTCTGCGAGAACGGCGTGGAGACCAAGGCGATGACGCTGGTGACGACCTACACCGACGCGTGGTCGGTGGGGTACCATGTGGGCGTGCTGGGGCGCGGCGACAACTACAAGTCGCCCTGCAAGCACATGTACGTGGCTGAGCCGAACGACGTCAGGGCCGCATTGAAGGTGGTGGCCGTCGACCGCTGGGGCAACCGCTACGAGCAGTCGGAGTTCACGGCGCCCGACGACTTCACGGATGCCAGGTCGCCCGTGTATTGATGCCGGCCGGAGGCTCCGTGCGTGCGGAGCGGCGACGATGCGAGGAAACGAAAGACAGGAGAACGGGGATCGGAAAAAACTGTTCGAATGTTAATGAATACCTAAAATTACGACAATGTTACTCAAACTGAGAGGAATGTGCGCTGTCCTGTTGGCGGCGCTGGCATTCGCCGGCTGCTCGGACGACGATGCGGCGAGTAGTCTGGCGACGAATTTCGACGAACTGGAATTTTCCTACGAGGAGTCCGACCAGCAGCTGTTGATTCGCTCGACGGTGCCGTGGACGTTGGACTGCACCTATCTGACGGGCGACGGGTGGCTCGCGTTCGACAAGACGAGCGGCCCCGGCGACGAGGGCATCGTTTCGCAGCGCGTGACGATCAAGGCGCTGCACAACACCGGTGTCGAGCGCACCGCCGAACTGCACATTACGGGCGCCGGTTTCGACCGCAAGGTGACCGTCGTGCAGGAAGACGGCCAGGTACGCATCGACGGCGTGGAGCTGGAAGGCGACATGGCCAAAGACGAACCGGTCGAGAAGACCTACATCGCCGTGAACTATTCGCGTGCGGTGGGAGGCGAGAAGCTGACCGTCACGCCGACGCTGTCGGGCGAGGGCTCGGACGGCCTGTCGGTGGCTGCGGGCGAGGTGACGCTCGACGCGGGCAGCGGCGTGGCGCGCATGGCCGTGACGGGTACGCCCACGACCTTCGGCGAGGTGCTCTTCAAGGTCGCCGTCGAACTCGGCGACAAGAGCTTCGGCCCCTACGAGGTGAAGAGCGAAACGGCCAACCGCATGGCGGCGCCGACGGGACTCTACGTCTTCCGTGCCGATTCGCACGAGATCATCATGGAGTGGGACAACGACCACAGCACCGTACGCACCAGAAAGTGGGCATGGCAGCTGCTGGATTCCGATGCGGACGACGCCGGGGTGGTGCGCGAGTTCACCTACGAGGTGAACAGCAACGACGACAAGAATCCGAAGTATGTTTACAACCGTTTCATCATCGGGGCGCTCGATCCCGGAACGACCTACTATTTCCGCGTGAAGCGCTGCCCGTCCGAGGGGGTTGCCGACGATGCGGGCAAGATCGACTCGAAGTGGACGGAGCTGTGTCCCGTGACGACGAAGGCTGAACCGGAGGTGCCGGCCGACGCCGTACTCTTCCAGGATTTCCGCTATCTGGCTTACGGCGGCAACAACGTCTATACGGCGTTTGCAGGCGGTGTGAACGACAATCCGACAGGCAAGGCGCTCGATCAGATCTTCGTGCCCTATGAGAAATACTGCAATGCCAACTCGGCGGCGGCCAACCTCTGGACGACCCACAGCGCGGCCTACCGCTCGGCGGTCGGTCTGGACGGCTGGGTAGGCGGCAACAATGCGGCCGGACACACGGGCAACAATTCGGTCTACGGCGCTACGGGGATGCTCAAACTGGGTACCGGATCGGCCGTCGGCTGGATTCAGACGCCGGCGCTGGAAAAACTGACGGGGGCGACCGACATCACCGTGAGTTTCGACGCCTGCTGCTGGTGGGAGGATCCTTCGTCGAGCGCGAAGAGCGACAATCCCGAAATCAAGGTGATCGTCGTGGGCCCGGGTACGATCGACGGCCAGAAGGAGGCGAAGGTACAGATCAGCGAGAAACGGGAGATGAAGCCCTGTACGGTGAACGTCGCAGGCGCGACGGCCGAGACGCACATCGAGTTCAGTGCGGTCTTCGCCAAGGAGAACGGGCTTACCAACCGCTGGTTCCTCGACAACGTCCTGATCGTTCCGGCCGAGTGATTCGCGCCGGAGTTTCGGAATCCGGCACGATGGTAAGAGAGGGGTGCGGCCCGCAGAAGCCGCGCCTCTCTTTATTTTGGTAGCTATATACGGCTTCGCACCCCGTCGGATTTCCGATCCGATGCACCCGACCGGCCGTCGGAGCGTTCGCGGCGGAGCCGCGTTTGCAGATTGGACCCACCCCAACCCCCGCCTCGGCGGGGGCTTCGGGCAAGGCCCGCTCGGGTCGTCGGGCTTCGGAGGAGCGGCGGTGCAAAATGGGATATTGTCGCCTGATTCTATCGATTGTCCCGGGAGAGTCATTTTTTGAAATCTATAAATCAAAATGCGTAACGACGCCGTTTCCGAACATTCTATATTTGTGTACAATTATGTAACAAAAAGCCGTCAGACCTCCTTTTTCCGTGCCGCCGGACAGTTCGCGCGGCCGCTGCGAGAAGCGGAAACGGACAGCAGGGAGCCGAAACGGCCGCCGACACCAGCCGATCCCTATCTCCGATAGATGTAAACAAACTTAAAACTATGAATCATGGATGAACTTAGACCAGTAACGAACCGGTCGAAAGCCTTCGGCTCTCGGCTCGGACTGTTTTGTCTGGCCTGCCTGTCGGCCGGCCTGGCATTGATTTCCCCCCTCGCCTTTGCGGCGCGGCCGGCTGACGAATTGTTGGATATCCGGGGCGTCGTCGTAGATACGAAAGACCCTCCCACGCCGCTGGTGGGCGTGACGGTGCTCGTGCAGGGAACGGTTCGCGGAACGACGACCGACGCCGAAGGATTCTTCTCGATCAAGGCCAAACACGGCGACGTGCTCACCTTTTCGTTTATCGGGTACACGGGCAAAGAGTATCGGGTGAACAAAAGCGTGGCCAACCTTTCGATCGCAATGGAGGAGGAATTGACCAGTATCGACCAGGTCGTGGTGACGGGTATGACTTCGCAGCAGCGCAAGCATATCGCCGCTTCGGTCGGCGCGGTGGCGCCCTCCAATTTCGAAAACAAGCCCATCACCCGTCTGTCGCAGGCCTTGCAGGGCGGAACGACGGGTATCCTGGTGACTCAGAGTTCGGGCCTTCCGGGCGGTGACGGTGCGACGATCAAGATCCGCGGCGTGGCGTCGCTTCTGGGTTCCGACCCGCTGGTGCTGGTCGACGGCTTCGAGTTCGACATGGACAAGCTCGATCCCTCGACCGTCGAGTCGGTGTCGATCCTCAAAGACGCCGCCGCTGCGTCGATCTACGGCGCCAAAGCCGGTAACGGCGTTATCCTCATCACGACCAAACGCGGTTCGGCCGGCAAGGTTTCGGTGTCGTACAACGGTTATTTCGGTATTCAGCAGCCGATCTACCTGCCCGACTTCGTCGACGGAGCCACCTACATGGAGTATATCAACGAGGCCAACCGCAATACCACGGGCGTGGACAAGTATACCCCCGAACAGATTCGGATCACGCGCGAGGGGAGCGACCCGATCCACTATCCCAGCACCGACTGGATGAAGGAGACGATGCGCGAGACGGCCCCGATCCACGAGCACAACTTCACCGTGTCGGGCGGTAACACCACCGCGCGCTTCGCCCTGTCGGCGCAGTATCTCAATCAGGACGGTATGTACAAGGTGATGGACAACGGATTCGAACGTCTGACGGTGCGTGCCAACACGACGGTGAACCTCAACAAGGACATCATGATGTTCGTCGACATGTTCGTCGGCCGCGATACGCAGCGTCAGCCCGAGACGATGAACAAGACCATTCTGGACTACATCTATCTCGCGCCGCCGACGCTCGTCTCGAAATATCCCCGCAAGGAGGGACAGAAGCCCGGATACGACTACTACGGCGTCTATTTCGAGTGGATGAACCCGCTGGCCAACCTCGAACGCGGTACGCAGGTGGAGAGCGTGCGCGACTACGTGACGATCAACGCCCGCCCCACGTGGCATATCATTCCCGGCCTGACGCTCAAAGGACAGGTGGGCTACCGCATCGCATCGGGCATGGACAAGAAGGACCGCAACGCCTACGTCTTCCTCGACTACTTCTCCGGCAACGAGTCGGGAACGTTCGGCGCCGTGAAGTCGGCCACCTATACCACGCGCACGAGCTACTGGATGGTCGGCGCGACGCTCGACTGGACGAAGGAGTTCGGCGACCACCGCATCAACATTCTGGGCGGATGGAACGAAGAGGTCGACCGCCGCAACGGCTGGGACGACGTGGCGCTGCTCTCGTTCTTCGGAAAGGCCTATTACAGCTACAAGGACAAGTATCTGGCCGAGGTCGGCATTCGCCGCGACGGTTCGTCGCTCTTCGGCGACGGGCACAAGTGGGGCAACTTCCCTTCGGTGGCCGTGGGCTGGAACGTCAACCGCGAACCGTGGATGCAGAACGCCCGGTTCATTGACAACTTCAAGATCCGCGCCTCCTACGGTATGCTGGGCAACAACAACGTGGCGCTCTACCGCTATCAGACCATTATCGACAACTCGGGTAACGAAATCGTCAACGGCAACCCCGACTTGACGTGGGAGAAGGTGAAGATTCTCGACGCGGGCGTCGACCTGAGCCTCTTCGGGCAGAAGCTCGAAGTGACCTTCGACTGGTTCCGCAAGGTGACCGACGACATGATCGTCAACGTGCCTTCGACGCCCAGCTCGGGGCTGCTGGCCGCACCGATGAACGTCGGAAAGGCCGAGGTGAAGGGTTACGAGATCGGCGTGGGCTTCAACCACTCCTTTACGAAGGACATCGATTTCAGCATCAATCTGGGTTACTCCTACAACAAGTCGAAGTGGCTCGAAATCACCAACGACGAGCTTATCAACGGCAATACGATCTATCGCAAGGGACACGCCATCAAGGAGTACTACGGCTATCAGGCCGATCACCTGCTCACGCAGGACGACCTCGATTTCCGCGTGCCGATCATCGGCGGCTACGACGGCGCGACGACCGCGCAGCTGCCCGGCGACATCCGCTACGTGGATACCAACGGCGACAAGGTGATTACGACCGACGACCGCGTGCCGCTGGGCGACCAGGACCCGCACAGCGTCTACTACGGCAACCTCTCGTTCCGCTGGAAGAACCTCGACTTCGACATGCAGGTCAACGGCGTGGGATACGTGCCGATCTTCTATCAGGGGTTGATCTCGAACCCGCTCGATCCGGAGTACGGCGGTACGCCCCAGCGCTGGCACCTCGACCACTGGAAGGCCGAGAATCCCGACCGCAACGCCAAACTGCCGCGCGTGACGACCGATCCGGGCAACAATGCGCTGCTGTCGACCTTCTGGAAGGAGAACGGCGCCTTCGTCCGTATCAAGTACATGCAGCTGGGCTACAACTTCAAGGCGCTGGCCAAGAAGATCCATGCCGGTAACTTCCGTGTTTACGTGAACGTGCAGAATCCCTTCACCTTCACCAAGGTCGAGTTGATCGACCCCGAGACGAAGGGCACGCACACCACCTACCCGATGTTCAAGACCTATTCCGTCGGTCTGAATGTGAATTTCTAACCGGTAACACCTAAACAGTAGACAATTATGAACTATATCGATCATATCAAAGGATACCTCTCCCGCGCAGCGCTCCTGCTGCTGCTGGCCGGCGGTGCGCTGATGGCCGGATGCGAGGATTTTCTGGTGCGCGACGTGCCCAACCAGACGACCGACGAGGAGTGGTGGCAGAACAAGGGGCAGCTCAACACGGCGCTCAACAACCTCTACAAGCCCATGCCGTCGGGCACCATCACCTATGTCAACCACGATGTCAAGCAGTCGCAGGCGAGCGGCTATCCCAATGCCCGCGTGGAGATGGAGGCACTGACAGACAACGGAGTCGGCTCGGCCAACTATGTCTCCTACAACGCCTTTACGGCGGGAATTACATCGTCGAGCGAAGATGTCTGCAACAAGATATGGAACATGAAATGGACGGTGATACGCCGTTGCTGCCGCTTCATGGAGCACTACCAGCAGGCGACGGTGGCCCCCGACGCGGCGCCGCACGAAGGCATCCAGACCGTCGACCGTTTCGCCGCCGAGGCGCGTGCGCTCAGGGCGTTCTACCATTTGGAGCTCTTCCTCTTCTTCGGCGATATTCCGCTCGTCGACCACTCGACGCTGCCGACCGAGCAGTTCCTCGTGCGCCGTCCGCAGCAGGAGGTCGTCGACTGGATCGCCGGCGAGTTGGAGGGTGCGTCGCACAACCTGCCGGTCGTGCCGCAGACCAAGTCGGAGCGCTGGCGCTGGACGAAGGGCGCCTGCTATGCGTGGATGTCCTACCTCTATCTCTATGTCGGCGACTGGGCCAATGCCAAGAAGTGGGCCGAGGAGGTAGTCAAGCTGGGAATTTACGACCTCTATCGCAGCACGGCCGATCCGGCCGACAGCTTCCGCCGGCAGTTCATTCACGAGGCCTACAACAACGACACGAAGGAGTCGATCCTCACCACCGAGCTGGGTATGCGTCAGGTGCAGCGCCGTCTGGCTCCGCCCGACGGCGGTAACGGCCAGACCGGTCTGTCGCCCACGGCGTCGCTCGTCGACGAGTTCGAGTTGCTCGACGGCCGCACGCTCGACGAACTGCCCGCCGACGAGAAACGGGCCTACCAGCTCGACCCGCAGCCCGAAAAGCGCGATCCGCGTCTGGGCATGTCGATCATCTTCCCCACCGAGACCTTCCTCGGCTATACGGCCCATCCGTGGGGAGCCTTCGCACAAGGACGCCATCGGCAAGGAGGGTTCGACGAAGACCGGTTACTGGATCAAGAAGTGGGCGAACGAAACCGACCGCACCAATTACAGCAGTACGGACGGCGGCAAGCTCGACTTCCAGAACATGCGCTATGCGGTGGTGCTGCTCAACTACGTCGAAGCTGCCATCGAGCTGAACCAGCTGAGCGATCCGAATATCTACGACTATCTCGACGACATCCGCGACCGTGCGGGAATGCCGCCCGTGGATCGAACGAAGTACGCTACGCAGACGAAGCTGCGCGAACTGGTACGCCGCGAGCGCCGTGTGGAACTGGCCTTCGAGGGACACCGTCTGTTCGATATCCGCCGCTGGCGGATCGCCGAGCAGGTGATGAACGGCGAGGTCTACGGCGCGACGCCTCCGGGTGCCGACGACCGCTACCTGGCCCAGATGCGCGTCTTCAACCCCAACCGCGACTACCTGTGGCCCATTCCGGTCGGTGAGATGAACACTAACACGGCGATGGAGCAGAACCCCGGGTATTGATGTCGCAGATTCGAACGACGGATTTCTCCGCCGACGGCCGGTGACGGCGGCCGGCGGAGAATTCGTAAACGGCAGAGAGAACAAACCAACTATTAATCTGACTTGTTATGCAACCGATGAAACGAACATTCCGAAGTGCGATATGGCCCCTTTTGGGGCTGTTGACCGTCGCCTGCGCTGCGCCGGACGGGCGCAACCTTCCGGCTGCGGAAGATTTCGAGAGCCTGAGCGCGCAGTTCGCGGCACCTTCCAAGGAGTACGGCTCGGCGCCGCTCTTCGTCTGGAACAAGGTCGTGACGCCCGAACGGATCGACGAAGCGATGGCCGACCTCAAAGACAAGGGCTTCGGCGGCGTCTTCGTACACCCCCGTCCGGGCATGGTGACGCAGTATCTCGACGACAACTGGTTCTCGCTCTTCCGCCATACGATGGAGAAGGGCCGCGAACTGGACATGAACGTCTGGATCTACGACGAGAACTCCTATCCGAGCGGTTTCGCGGGCGGCCACGTCAACGAGGCGATGCCCGAGAGCTACGACGAGGGCGTGGCGCTCAAATACCTGCGTGCCGGGGTGCTGCCCGATACGGTCGACCGCTTCTTCTGCTGCCTGCGACGTGAAGGCGACGCCTTCATCGACATTACGGCCGAAGCCGTTTCGCGGCGTGGCGAAAAGGGCGATTACTACCTCTTCTACAAGGCTTACAACCCCACGTCGCCGTGGTACAGCGGCTTCTCGTACGTGGATCTGATGCACGAGGGCGTGGCCGACAAATTCATCGAACTGACGCTCGACGGTTACAAGAAGGTCGTGGGCGAGGAGTTCGGCGGCACCGTTCCGGGCTGGTTCACCGACGAGCCGCAGATCGTGGTGACCGACCGCGAGTCGATCCGCTGGACACCCGACCTGTTCGATGCCTTCCGCGCCCGCTGGGGATACGATCTCGAACCCAATCTGGTCTCGCTCTGGGAGGAGGTCGGTCCGTGGCGGCAGGTGCGGCACAACTACCGCGACGTGCTGATGAATCTCTTCCTGGATCGCTACATCAAGGTCTGCCACGACTATTGCGAGCGCAACAACCTGGTCTTCACCGGCCATTTCTGGGAGCACGGGTGGCCCGACATGGGGCACAACCCCGACAACATGGCCATGTACGCCTGGCAGCAGATGCCGGGCATCGACCTGCTGTACAACAAATTCGATGTCGAATCGCCCAACGCCCACTTCGGCAACGTGCGTTCTGTGAAGGAGGTCAACAGTGCGGCCAACCAGACGGGGCGCGTGCGCAAGCTGAGCGAATCCTACGGCGGCGGTTGGGACATGACGCTGCGCGACTTCAAGCGTCAGGGCGACTGGGAATATGCGCTGGGCGTGAACTTCATGAACCAGCATATCGCACCGCTGAGCATCGCCGGTGCGCGCAAGTACGACTATCCGCCCGCCTTCACGCCCCATTCGCCGTGGTGGGAGTATTACCGCGAGCTGAACCTCCACTTCGCCCGTCTGTCGCTGGCGCTCTCGTCGGGCGGCCAGTACAACGACGTGCTGGTGCTCGAACCCACCACCTCGATCTGGATGTACTACACCTACAACGCGCCGCGCCCGAACCGCTGGCGGACGATGGGCGAGGAGTTCCAGGCCTTCATCACCGCATTGGAACGGCATCAGGTGGAGTTCGATCTGGGGTCGGAGAACATCCTGCTCAACCACGGTTCGGCCAAGGGCGACCGCTTCGTCGTGGGTAAACGCGCCTACGGGACGGTGGTGCTGCCGGCGCAGATGGAGAACGTCGACGCCGCGACGTTCGACCTGCTCGAACGGTTCGCCGCGAAGGGCGGCCGGATCATCGCCTACGGTACGCCGCAGTATGTGGACGGTGCGAGGAGCGCCGAGGCGGAGGCCTTCTTCGCCGATCCGGCGAAGGTGACGCGCGCCGATGCGGGCGAACCGATCGACTACTCGCTCTTCGCCACGCCCGAAATCGCATTCGATGCGCCGGAGGGCAACTACCTCTTCCACCATCGCCGCCGCATGGACGACGGACAGCTGTTGTTCCTCGCCAATTCGAGCCTCACGCGCCCAGTCCGGGGTACGGTGACGCTGCAAGGGCGTCAGGCCGCGCTGCTCGATACCCGCACGGGCGAGATCCGCGGCTACGAGGCGCAGCGCGAGGGCGACCGGCTGACGATCGCCTACGATCTCCATCCGGCCGGCAGCCTGCTGCTCTACGTCTTCGACGAGGAGCGCGAAGGGTTGGCGCCTGCACCTGCGCGGCGCGTGCTGACGGCGGTTCCTGCCGCGGGAGGTCTGACGGCGAAGCCCGACGCGCCCAACGTGATGACGATCGATTTCTGCGATCTGGAACTCGACGGCAAGGTCTATCCGGATCTGAACAGTTACGACGCGGCCAAACTTGCCTACCAGCATCACGGCTTCAAGGCCGGCAATCCGTGGAGCACCTCGGTGCAGTTCCGCGACCATACCGTGCGCCGCGACACCTTCACGATGGGCGGATTCAAGGCGTCGTACCGGTTCACGGTGACGTCCGGTGTCGACCGCATCCGCTTGCAGGCCGTCGTCGAGCAGCCCGAACTCTACCGCGTGACGCTCAACGGCGTGGAGCTGAAAGCCCTGCCCGACAAGCACTGGATCGATCCCGAAATGCGCTTCATGCCCCTCGGCGATGCCGTGCGCACGGGTGAGAACGTGCTGACGGTGGAGTGCTCGCCGATGCGCGTGCTGGCCGAGATCGAACCGATCTACATCTTGGGCGATTTCCGGCTCGAACCGGCTGCCAAAGGGTGGAACATCGTCGCTCCGGGAGATTTCGCCGCCGGCAGCTGGAAGGCGCAGGGCTGGCCCTGCTATCCCGGCAAGGTGACCTATGCGCGGGAGTTCGATGTCGCCGAAAAGGCGCCCTACTACGAAGTGGCGCTGGGCGAGTGGAAGGGTACGGTCTGCGAGGTGCTCGTCAACGGCCGTTCGGCCGGTATCGTCTATGCGGAGCCGTATACGGTCGACGTGACGGAGTGGATCGTGGCGGGCCGCAACCGTGTGGAGGTGAAGGTCGTGGGCAGCAACTACAACCTCATGGGGCCGCTGCACGCCGCACTTCAAACGGATCACGCCGGCCTTCTGGCGCGGGGTCAAGGAGTATCCCTCCGGTAAGGACTACGTGCAGCAAAGGACTACGGTCTGATGGGCGATTTCACCCTCGCGGCGGGTCGTTGACCCCTCTTTCGGACGAATTTGCGATGCGGGACGGCGGAATGCCGTCCCGCTTTTCGTCCGGTTTCGTTTGCGATTGTCGGGCGCTATGTCCGTGAGGAGGGGGATTTTGACATTCGGAAAGGGGTACGGCTCGAAGAAATGTCGGTTTCGTTATGAAATTTTTACGGTTTTATTTTGAAATTTTTCGTTTTATGCGTTCCTTTGTATGCGGAAAATAATCGAAAACGAAAATATCCTATGACAAAGCAATTCGATGTGATTATTATCGGCGGCGGCGCTACGGGTGCGGGTGTGGCCCGCGACTGCTCCCTGCGCGGTATCCGTGCGCTGTTGCTCGAACGAGGCGACATCGCCACGGGTGCGACGGGCCGTAATCACGGTCTGTTGCACAGCGGCGCACGCTATGCCGTGACGGACCGCGAGTCGGCCGAGGAGTGCATCAGGAGAACATGATCCTGCGCCGGATCGCCAGCCATTGCGTCGAGCAGACCGACGGTCTGTTCCTGAGCCTGCCCGAAGACGGGCTGGAATTCCAGGCCAAGTTCGTCGAAGCGTGTCGTGCGGCGGGTATCCGGGCCGACGTGATCGACCCGAAGGAAGCGCTGCGGCTCGAACCGTCGGCCAATCCGGCGATGATCGGCGCGGTGCGCGTTCCCGACGGCGCGGTCGATCCGTTCCGGCTGACGGCCGCCAACGTCATCGATGCCAAGGCGCACGGCGCCGAGGTGCTGACCTACCACGAGGTGCTCGACTTCCTGCGCGAACAGAACCGCATCACGGGCGTCAAGGTACTCGACCGCAAGACGGGCCAGACGGCCGAATACCGCGCGCAGGTGGTGGTCAACGCGGGCGGCATCTGGGGGCACGACATCGCCGCCAAGGCGGGGGTGACGGTCAACATGCTGCCGGCCAAGGGCTCGCTGCTGATCTTCGGCCACGGGTGAACAACATCGTGCTGAACCGCTGCCGCAAGCCGGCCGATGCCGACATCCTGGTGCCGGGCGACACGATCTCGCTCATAGGCACCACGTCGAGCAAGGTGCCGTTCGACCAGATCGACAACATGTACGTCACTCCCGACGAGGTGGACCTGCTGCTGCGCGAGGGAATGAAACTGGCCCCGTCGCTGGAACATACGCGCATCCTGCGCGCCTACGCCGGCGTGCGTCCGCTGGTAGCGTCGGACGACGATCCGAGCGGCCGCAGCGTGAGCCGCGGCATCGTGGTGCTCGACCACGCCACGCGCGACGGGTTGGAGGGCTTCGTGACCATCACGGGCGGCAAGCTGATGACCTACCGTCTGATGGCGGAGTGGACGACCGACTTGATTTGCAAAAAGTTGAATCTTACGGCCAAATGTACCACCGCCGAGGAGAAGCTGCCCGGCTCGCGCGAGCCGGAGGAGGAGGTCAATCGTCGTCTGATCTCGGTGCCGGTGGCGCAGCGCGCCTCGTCGATCCACCGTCACGGCGACATGGCCGGCAAGGTGGCTGCGGGCGATGCCGCCCGGCGTTCGCTGGTGTGCGAATGCGAGGAGGTGTCGGTCGGCGAGGTGGAGTATGCGCTCAATGAGCTGGACGTGAACAATCTGGTCGACCTGCGCCGGCGCACCCGTGTGGGCATGGGTACCTGTCAGGGCGAGTTGTGCGCCTGCCGCGCCGCGGGGCTGATGGCCGAAGCGGGCAAGTACTGCGTGCGGCGCGCCAAGGAGGATCTGACGGCGTTCCTCAACGAACGCTGGAAGGGCATGGCCCCCGTGGCGTGGGGCGATACGCTGCGCGAGAGCGAGTTCACGATGTGGCTCTACGACGGCGTGTGCGGTTTAACGAGTGCTAACAATACGAAATGACGATATGAAATTCGATAGTGTAATCATCGGCGGCGGCCTGGCGGGACTCGTCTGCGGCATCCGCCTTTCGAAAGCGGGGCGGCGCTGCGCCATCATCTCTTCGGGGCAGAGCGCGCTGCACTTCTCGTCGGGGTCGTTCGATCTGCTGGGCGCGCTGCCCGACGGTACGCCCGTGACCGCTCCCGCGGAGTCGGTGGCCGAGACGATCCGGCAGGCTCCCGAACACCCTTACGCCCGCATCGGCGCCGAACGTTTCGGGGCGCTGGCGGCCGAGGCCGCCGCACTGCTCGCGGAGGCGGGCGTCGCCGTCGAGGGCGATGCAGCCCGTAACCACTACCGGCTCACGCCGATGGGCGGGCTGAAACCCGCGTGGCTGACGCTGGCGGGGTATGTGCGCAGCGAAGCGTCCGATGCGCTGCCGTGGCGCAAGGCGGTGCTGTTCAATGCCGAGGGCTTCCTCGATTTCTATACGCAGTTCCTCGCCGAGGGATTCCGCCGCATGGGGACGGAGTGCGCGGTGCGCACGTTCAACATGCCGGCGCTCGAAACGATCCGCAACAATCCCAGCGAGATGCGTTCGGCCAATATCGCCCGCATCTTCGACCGGCAGGAGAATCTCGACGAGCTGGCCCGGATCCTGCGGCGCGAGGCGGGCGATGCCGAAGCGGTGTTGCTGCCCGCCGTGCTGGGGATCGACCGCCGCGATGCGGCGGCGCAACTCGAACGGCAGGCGGGCCGTCCCGTGGCGATGGTGGCCACGCTGCCCCCGTCGGTGCCGGGATTGCAGGCGCAGTTGCAGCTGCGGCGCTACTTCCAGCAGTCGGGCGGCGTCTACATGCTGGGCGACACCGCCGTGCGTTACGAGGCCGAAGGCGGCCGCATCACGGCGCTCTACACGGCCGACCACGGCGACATCGCCTTCGAGGCCGACAGCTACGTGCTCGCCACGGGCAGCTATTTCAGTCAGGGATTGGTGGCCGGGATGGACGGCGTGCGCGAACCGCTGTTCGGGCTGGACGTGGCCTGTGCCGCCGACCGCGGCGCATGGTACGACCGCGACCTGTTCGCGGCGCAGCCGTTCGAACTCTTCGGCGTGAAGTGCGACGAGCGTCTGCGCGGCCTGCGCGACGGGCGTGCGGTGGAGAACCTCTACGCGATCGGCGCCGGACTGGCGGGATTCAACCCCGTGAAGGAGGGGTGCGGCGCAGGTGTTTCGATGCTCACGGCGCTGGCCGCCGCCGAACGGATTTTAAACGAGTAAGGTTATGATGACGGAATACAGTGAAAACAATTTCGAGCAGTGCATCAAATGTACTGTCTGCACGGTCTACTGCCCCGCGGCGGCTGCCAATCCGCTCTTCCCGGGGCCGAAGCAGGCGGGGCCCGACGGCGAACGCCTGCGCCTGAAACAGCCCGGCTTCTACGACGAGGCGCTCAAATACTGCCTCAACTGCAAACGCTGTGAAGTGGCCTGCCCGTCGAACGTGCGTATCGGCGACATCATCCAGCTCGCGCGCATCAAGTACAGCAAGAAGCGGCCGGGACTGCGCGAGTTCGTGCTCGCCAACACCGATTTGGTGGGAACGCTCTCGACGCCGCTGGCGCCGATCGTCAACGCCACGGTGGGGCTCAAACCCGTGAAGATGGTCATGGATAAGGTCATGCGCATCGATCATCGCCGCACCTTCCCCAAATACGCCTTCGGCACGTTCGAGGGGTGGATGCGCAAGCAGCGCGAGGCGCAGGCGGCTTTCCCCGAACAGGTGAGCTATTTCCACGGCTGCTACGTCAATTACAACAACCCGCCGCTGGGCAAGGATTTCGTGCGGGTGATGAACGCGCTGGGCATCGGCGTGCAGCTGTTGAAAAAGGAGAAGTGCTGCGGCGTGGCGCTGATCTCCAACGGACTGATAAATCAGGCCAAACGGCAGGCGGAGGTCAATATCGCTTCGATCCGCGAGTCGGTCGTGGAACGAGGTCTTCCCGTGCTGGGCACCTCGTCGACCTGCACCTTCACGCTGCGCGACGAGTATCCCCACCTGCTGGGCATCGATACGTCGGACGTGCGCGATAGCGTGGAGCTGGCGACCCGCTATATCTACCGGCTGTTGGAATCGGGCAAGGCGAAGCTGCGCTTCCGCAAGGATGCGCCCAAGGTGAAGGTGGCCTACCATACCCCCTGCCACATGGAGAAGCTCGGGTGGTCGTACTACTCGATCGAACTGTTGAAGATGATCCCTTCGGTGGAGCTGACGGTACTCGACTCGCAGTGCTGCGGCATCGCGGGAACCTACGGCTTCAAGAAGGAGAACTACGAGACTTCGCAGGCCATCGGCGAGGGGCTGTTCCGGCAGATCGAGGCGACGGGCTGCGACGTGGTGGCCACCGATTGCGAGACCTGCAAGTGGCAGATCGAGATGTCGACGTCGAAGCGGGTCGAACATCCGCTTTCGATTCTTGCGGCGGCGCTCGACGTGGAGTGACGCCAGAGGCGAGCGTTCGAACCGGCTCCGGAGATTCTCCGGAGCCGGTTTTTTGTTCGGGGCCGGGGAGAACGGGTGCGGAGGCGCGACGCGGCCTGCGGCAGCGGAGCGGTTGCGGACTTTCGGCGGCAGGGGATGCGGCTCGCAGAGCCGTCGGCGCGTTGCGGTCCGCGGGGCGAACCGGCGGCTTCGCGCAGGCGATGTCGGCGGACGTGACGATTTTTTTGCCTGATTTTCATTTCCGGTTACGCAATGCGGCCCCGTCGTGCGTATATAGGGTAGAAAGAGTCGATTATGGATAAAAAAGAGATGCGAAACCTCTTCGACGGCGATTGCTCGCCCGCGGAGGAGCAGGCCGCCGGCCGCTGGCTGGCCGAACACGCCGAAACGAAAGAGGCCGACGAATTGCTGTATGCCCTGCTGCGCGAGACGAAGCCTGCGACGGCCAATGCCGAGGGGGCTTTCCGGCGTGTCTGCCGCCGGCTGGGAATCGCGCCGAAGAGCTCGGCATGGCGGCTCGTCGGCCGCTGGACGATGCGTGCCGCCGCCTGTCTGCTGCTGCCCGTCGCGGCGCTGGCGTTCTATCTCTACGGCGAGGCGCAGCGGCCGGGCGAGTGGTTCGAAGCCTATGCACCCTACGGCAAGACGCTGCGCGTGGTGCTGCCCGACGGCTCGGAGGTGGTCATCAATTCGGGATCGAAGCTGATCTATCCCGACCGCTTCGGGCCCGATCGCCGGCAGGTCTTTCTGGCGGGCGAGGGCTACGCCACGATTGCGAAGGATCCCGGGCGCCCCTTCGTGATGTCGGCCGGCGAGGTCGACGTGCGGGTGCTGGGCACGAAATTCAATCTGAAATCCTATGCCGAGGATTCGGAGGTCGAGGTGACGCTCGTCGAGGGCAGCGTCGAAATGGAGACCAAACTCGGCGGCGACGACCGCATCGTGCGGCTCCGCCCGGGCGAGCTGGTGAAGCTCGACAAGCGTACGGGATCGACCGAAACCTTCGATGTGCCGACGGATACCTACCGCCCCGTCGTCTGCGGGGGCGGGCTCTTCTTCATGGACAAACGCTTCGACGAGATCGTCGCCTACCTCGAAAAACGCTTCGACGTGAAGATCAACGTCGCCGACCGCGCGCTGGCCGAGCGGCGCTTCATCGCCTCGTTCGTCAACGGCGAGTCGCTCGACGAGATGCTCGCTTCGTTCAATGCCGACGAGGCGATGCGCATTCGCCGCGAAGGCCGCATCGTCAACATCACCAAACGCTAACCCTCAAAAGAAACCGCCCATGGAATAAGATCGATCCTCGTAAAAAAAGGCGGAGATATTCGCACTATCCCCGCCCGCAGTTCCGGTCGTGAGCTGTACACTCCAAGCACAGAACCAAAACCTAACAAATGTATGAAAAAACCTGAAAACTTGCTAACGATTCCGGGTATAAAATCGTTTTGTCTCGGAATCGTTGTGTCGGCGGCGCTGTTTCTGCCTTCGCAGGCGTCGGCTGACGACATCTCCCTGAACCTGAAAAACGTAACCGTGAAGCGGGCGATCGCCGCCCTGCAACAGTCGCACTATTCGCTTACGGTCGATGCCAGCCAGA